>Ga0335072_10002056_pt1 | contig 31773 bp, 29 predicted proteins | sample Lox_Sample_21_FD_206725 | JGI IMG/M metagenome (GOLD analysis project Ga0335072, IMG submission 206725) | Soil microbial communities from Loxahatchee National Wildlife Refuge, Florida, United States - Lox_Sample_2.1 | ecosystem: Environmental > Terrestrial > Soil > Wetlands | place: USA...
GGGTGGAAGCGGAAGCGTCCAACTGATTGTCGCGGGCGACACAAATACGCTCGACTTTCCGCAGGATCCGGGCGCATCGGGCACCGGAGTGGAACTGACGTGTCCTGGATGTCCCGCATTAGCGGATGGATTTGCGACGGAAATCGAAGAGCAGCCGGCGAGCACCGCCGGGCCGAGTGTTGAGTTCACTCCTGCCGTGGTGAGGTTCAAAGCGTCTGGCCCCACGACGCCCGTGAACATAGGGATCAAGAACACGGGAGACGCGGAGTTGACAATCTCCTCGATAGCGCTGAGCCAAGCCGGGAGCGATTTTTCACTGCTGCCCGCGAGTCCGTGCGCGAATCAGTCGCTCGAACCACAGAGCAGCGGTTTGTGTTCATTTGAGGTGGCATTTGCAGGGACTGGCGCAGTGACTGAAGGCGCGACGATTGTGATCAGCGACAACGCTCGCGGCGGGGCACAGGTCTTACAGGTGGCGGGAGTGTCGGGCGACCCGGAGGGAACACTGTCGGCATCGACACTGGATTTTGGCGACGTCACCAGCGGAACCACGGGCGGACCACTCTACGTGACTCTGACTAATACCGGCGGACTTCCACTGGAGGTAACGCAAATTACTTCGTCGTCGGGCGAGTTTCCGGTGCTGGCGACAGGAGGAGCGGGTGTTGGCGCGGGATGTTCCACGATTCCGGCGGGAATGTCCTGTCTGCTCGGAGTGGAGTTCAAGCCAACAGCGGCGGGATCGGCGAACGCGACGCTCACGCTGACGGATAATTCAGGAAATGTGGCAGGAGCGACGCAAACCGTCACGCTGACAGGTACGGGAACCAGCGGCGGTCCCGTGGTAAGCGTTGCCCCGGCGGCGGTGCCCTTTGGAACGCAACAGATTGGGACAACGAGCGGCGCGCAGATCGTGACACTCGCCAATATAGGGACTGCGAATCTGAGTCTGACGAGTGTAAGCATAGGTGGAGGCGGAGGGGATTTTGAAATCCCGTCGGGCTGGCAGAACGCGTGCCCTTTGCAGGGCGTATCGATTGCTCCAGGCGGGAGTTGCGTGGTTCCACTAACGTTTGCTCCGAAAGCGGCGGGAAGCGTAAGTGGAAGCCTGAATTTCTTTGACAATGCAGGAACGGGAGAGCAGAGCGTCGCGCTGAGCGGAGCGGGGCAAGGAACGATCGCGGTGAACGTTACGCCGACTAGCATCTCTTTCACATCTGCAAGCGTGGGCACGAAAAGCGCGGCAACGACTGTGACTGTAGCGAACACGGGAAGCGCGCCTCTTGAAATAACGTCGGTGGGAGTGGTGGGAACAGACGCAACGGATTTCCCGGAAACAACGACCTGCACAGGGAGCGTGCTGCCGGGGAAATCATGCGTTGTCCAGGTGACGTTTGTTCCGACCGCAAGCGGGGCGCGCACGGCGATCCTGAACGTCGGAGACGATGCGGCAGGGAGCCCTCAAAGTGTGTCGCTCAGCGGGACGGCGACGCAAGCGGCGGCGACGCTCTCGCCAGCAAGTTTGAGTTTTTCGCCGGGACAACTGGCCGGGACGGCGAGCGCGCCGCAGACGGTGACATTGAACAGCACGGGAAATGGGGCGTTGGCGGTGAGTAAGATTTCGTTCCCTGGAACGGACCCGAGCGACTTTTCAGAGACAGACAACTGCACGGGCAGCGTGACGATTCCCGCAGGGAAATCGTGCACGATTCAAGTCATGTTTAAGCCGCTGGTGCAAGATGTACAGTGCGGGACAAATGCAACGGCGCGGTGCGCTACATTGACGGTCGCAGACAACACTCCAAGTTCGCCCCAGGTTGCGGCTGTCACAGGAACCATGATGGATTTTGAGATAGAGCCGCCAACGGGAGAGAGCTTCGCGCAGACAGTGACGGCGGGAGGCACGGCCACATACAGCCTGGAAGTCGATTCGATTGGAGGTTTCACCGGGACAGTGGCGCTGGCATGCAGCGAACCAACGGAAATTACGCGGACGAGCTGCAGTATCTCGACAGGAAGCGTGAACGTGACGGCAAATGCGGCGACGACGTTTACCGTAAGCGTGCCGACAACGGGAGCGAGCACGACGACAACGAGCGCGACTCCCGGAAGGAGCGGTGGAGATGCGGCGCAGAAGACCGATTTGAAATTTGAGACCGCCAATTTGAAATGGAGTGGCCTGGAGGGAATTGCTTTGGCGGTGGGGATTCTCGCACTGACGTTCGTGGGAACGAGGAAACGAGCCAGGCTTGTGGGAGCAACGCTAGTGATTGCGGGAGTGGTCATGTGCGGGTCATGCGGAGGCGGAGGAGACAATACGGCGGCGTCCGATCCGCCCGTGGCGACGCCTTCGGGAACGTACACGAACGCTATTACGATTACAGCGACGACGAGCGTGGGGTCGACAACCGTGCAGAGAACGGCACAACTGACGCTGGTGGTGCAGTGAGGTTGGCCACAGAGATACGGAGACACCGAAAAAACCTATCGAAAGAGGATTCACGATGCAGCGACAGTAATCCTACGATCGGATGGTCGCGCTTAGAAGGATGCGGGCGCTGGGGGCGGATGGCGGTAGCCGCGGAAGGCGAAGAAAGCGATGTAGACGTAGCACAGGACGGGGATGAAAAAGGCGTGATGGATGCCGATTCGATCAGCGATGGCGCCCTGGAGTTCGGGAATGATTGCGCCGCCGACGATGGCCGCTACCAGAAGGCCGGAGCCATCGCCGGTGAGTGGGCCGAGCCCCTCGATGGAAAGAGTGAAGATTGTGGGGAACATGATGGAATTGAAGAGGCCGACGGCCAGAACGGTCCACATCGCGACGTGGCCGAAAGTGAGCATGGTGGCACAGACGAGCAGACCAGCCATGACGGCACAGACACCGAGAATTTTGTTAGGCGCGATGAACTGCTGCAAACCTGAGCCGATGAAGCGGCCGACCATTGCGCCGCCCCAATAAAACGCGACGTACTCCGCTGCAACCGCTTCCGTGATGCTCCCGATATCGGAGAGGCTCAAGTAGTTGATCAAAAAGCTGCCGATGGCAACTTCTGCGCCCACGTAGACAAAGATTGCGATTGCGCCGAGAACTAAGTGGCGGTGACGCCATATGGAATCGTTGACGGGCGCGCCGTTGCGCTCGACGCCTGGAATGTGGGGAAGTTTGAAGAGAGCGATGGCGACGCCGAGGGCTATGAGAGTGAGAGCAAAGACGAGATAGGGGACTTTGATTGAAGAGGCTTGGGCGACGCGATAAGCATGCAACGCCTGAGGTGTCATGCGGTGAAGAACATCGGCGGCCAACGGAACGGTTGAAAGAATGAGGAGTCCGCCGAGTGGCGGGCCGATTGTGGTGCCGAGTGAGTTAAACGCTTGCGCCAGATTCAAGCGGCTGGCCGCAGTTTTCTCCGGGCCAAGCACGGCAACGTAAGGGTTGGCGGAGACCTGGAGAATGGTCATGCCAGCGGCGAGGACGATCAGGGCCGTGAGAAAGAGCGGAAATGAGGGAGCGCTTGCAGCAGGGATGAAGAGCAAAGCCCCCGCACCCATGGCGAAAAGTCCGGCGACCATGGAGTTTTTGTAACCGACGACGTCAATGAGCTTGCCAGAGGGAAGAGAGAAGACAAAGTAGGACGCGAAAAAAGCAAATTGCACGAGCATGACCTTGGTGTAGTTGAGATCAAAAATGGATTTTAGGTGAGGGATTAGGATGTCGTTGAGGCTGGTGAGAAAACCCCACATGAAGAACAGAGTCGTAACTATGGACAGCGCGGGGTAATTGGTGGTTGCGGCGTGATAGGACGAAGCGGTTGAATCGCTGCGTTGGGCCTGTGCCATTGGTCGATGGGAATTGTATATCGAGCAAGGCGGGAGTCAATAAGGTTCAAGAGGGAAGTTTCCCGAGGGAATTCGGATTGGCCACGGAGACACAGAGGAAAGCCCTAAGCGGGAAGGGCAAATTCTGAATTTGAGATTCCAAATTTCGGGCAGGAGCGAAATGGAGACAAACGCCAGCGACCTCAGAAGATTTTGATGGCGAGGTCGCGAGGCTGGGAGCCGACCGGGATAAGAGTGATGAGGCTGGCAGTTTGCGTGCGGATGACCGCCAAATCGCCGGAGGAGGAGTCGACGGCAAGAAGGATGTCTCCGCCGGGTGTAATGCCGCATGTGGTCGGGAATTGGCCGACGGGGATGGGGGGAAGAACGTGGCGTTCGTCGATGACGATGGGGACGATGTGGTTTGCGGCGGAGTCAGAGACATAGAGAAGATCGGCATCGCGTGACAAAACACCGGAGGTGGGCGACATTCCGAGGAGGACAAAATCACCGACTTCGTTGGAGGCGGTGTTGACGACGAGAAGACCGTGCGCGGCGGCGATCGGTATGTAGAGCTCGCCGCCATCGGGTTTGAGGATTAGGTCGCTCGGCGTGCCGCCTAAAGCAAGATTCGTGAGAAACAGCTTGCGGCGAAGATCGACCACGGAGATTTGCGCGGTGGAACCGGAGGTGATGAAGGCTTTCGAGCTGTCGGGAAGTACGGCGATTTGTTCGGGCTGCGGCGCGACGCGCACGGTGGCCAAAGAGGAGAAGGAGGCAGCGTCAAGAAGAGATACTGTGGAGTCCTCGCGATTCGAGACGATGATCGTGCGCCCATCCGGAGAGGCGCGGGCAATCCACGGGCGGCGGCCGGTGCGTTCGCTGGCGACGATTTGGCGCGACGCGGTGTCGATGGCAACGACGGTGTCGGCTCCTGAAGCCGCAACATAGGCGCGACGACCGTCAGGAGAGAAATCGAGGGCGTAGGGCTGGGAGCCGACAGGGATTCGGGCAACGATTTGATTGGAGCGGCAGTCGAGAACCCAAGCATAGCCTCCGGCAGTACTGAGGCCCCAGATTTCCGGGCGCGTGGGATGAGCGCGAATGCCGGAAGGAACGGGGCCGACTGCAACGGTGGCAATCGTGGAAAGCTTCACAAGGTCAATGACGGAGAGAGTGCCATCGGCGGTGTTGCCGACGTAGGCGAAAAGATGCAAGCCGGGGCGCAGGAAGGAAGGGCGAAGCTCGAGAACGACTTCGCGGATAGCAAAAGCGGAAAGGATGAGAAGAAGGGCGACGAGGCGGTAGTTGAGGCGAATTTTCAATTGAGGGAGCGGCGGAGGACCGCCGCGATCTGGCGGGCCTCACCCACGAGGCGGTCGAATTCTGCAGGCAGGATGGACTGCGGGCCGTCGGAGAGAGCGCGGTCGGGATCGTGATGAACTTCAACAAGAATTCCATCGGCGCCGACGGCGACGGCCGCGCGGGAAAGCGGCAGAACTTTATTGCGGCGGCCGGTGCCGTGCGAGGGGTCCACGACAATGGGGAGATGGCTGCGGCGCTGGACGGCGGGTACGACAGAAAGATCGAGCGTATTGCGGGTAAAATCGGAAAAGGTACGCACGCCGCGTTCGCAGAGAATGACGTTGTAATTGCCTTCGGAGAGGATGTATTCGGCGGCCATGAGAAATTCGTCGAGCGTTGCAGACATGCCGCGTTTGAGAAGGATGGGCTTTTTGGCTCGGCCGGCGCGTTTCAATAGAGAGAAATTCTGCATGTTGCGGGCGCCGATCTGGATAACGTCCGCATACTCCTCGACGAGGTCGAGCGATTCGTTGTCGACGGCTTCCGTGATGATGCCGAGGCCAAATTGATCGCGGACGGCGGCGAGAATCTTCAGGCCGGGCTCACCGAGACCCTGAAAACTGTAGGGGGAAGTGCGCGGTTTGTAGGCGCCACCTCGAAAGAGGCGCGCGCCGGATTTCTTAATGGCAGCGGCAATCGTGAATGCCTGTTCGGCGTTTTCGACGGCGCAGGGGCCGGCGACCAGGGCGACAGCGCCACCCCCGAAAGCAACATCTCCCAGAGGAGTAGGAATGCGGACAACAGTGTCTTCTTCCTTTACGTCGCGGCTGACGAGCTTATAGGGCTTGCTGACGGGGATGCATTCAACGACGCCGGGCATTCCTTCAAGAGACGTGAGATCGATTGCGCCGGTGTTTCCCGTGATGCCGATGGCGGTGCGGCCGGCGCCAGGGATGGGATGAGCCTTGTAGCCGAGCGATTCGATGACGCTGCAAACAGCGCGGATTTGGTCGTCGGTGGCGTGAGACTGCATGACAACGAGCATTGAGAAGGGCTCCCGGGTAAAGAGAATCCGACAGTCTAACGTACTAGAAGGCAGGCAGGCAAAGGAACGGTTCAGTTCACGGCGGCCAAGCTGCCGATAACGACACTCATAGATCTCTTTCTGAATGCAACTTGCCAGGAAGTGATATTTGCGGGAATTTCGATCCTGCCATCTACGGCAGGACCTCAGGAGCTGGCTTTCCCCGATACGCGTGGCATTTCCAACTCGGCGCGATTCCAGTGCGCGAGATTCGCGCCGGCGTCATATGTGCTCTGGCAGAAATCCAGCAGCGCTTGTTCGGGAGATTGTGCAAGCCGAACATCCTCGTACATCAAAAAGAATTCGCTCTTCGCGGAGTTATAGAATGCCTTTGCAGGTTGCACCGGGCTGTCCTTGAACCCGGGTGGTTCAGGCGCGGCATACGCATAGAATGCGGCGTCCTGAATGACCTCCCCTCGCCCGGCCAAAATCCCACGCTGATGACCTCGTGGGAGTAGCCCTCCTTCGTAATTATGTCGGCATCCGGCCGCGCGGGCGCGCGCCTGCCAGAGAAGCGAGTCACGGCCAGGTCAAAACTCCCCCAGAAGAAATGCACAGGACTCGACTTCCCGATAAAACCCGCTCGGAACTTCTGCAGGATCGGGGCCGTGATGGCAAGTACCTGCCAAAAGCGATGCGCGTATTCGCTGTCGTAAGACGCATGGCTCTCGTCGATCTCGAATCGAACAGGCCGGGGGACTTCGACAGGCATATCCCACACTTTGACGTAAATGCCAAGCGATTGGAGAGCCTCCATGAACTCTTTGTAGAATTCGGCAACCGTGCGCGGGGAGAGACGGAACGTACGGCCTTCTCCAAGGCTGGTCTCTATCTCCAAGACGTGGTTCACGAAATCAAAGTGAACCTCGAAAATCCCTTTCTCATAGGGAATCGCGGAAGTGGTCAGACCCCGGGACGTAACGTAGAAAGCAACTCCCCACCAATGATTGATGTTGGGGCTGAGCGCCAAGCGGACCTTGCCGACGATTTGCGTCCACATGTGCAGAGTGGCATAGGCGTCCTTCCATTCAGCTAAATGCAGCGAAGGCCAACGCTCGGGTTGTTTCATGGCCGCTCCTCTCAAGACTTGCCACGGACCAAATGCCATTTTACTTTCGTGCGTTTGGCCACTATATCGCCCGGTTTGGCTATATTCCACAGAGTGTTCGAGAATGGACGGAAAATAAATATAGGTAGTAGAAAAAGTGCCGACCGACGCGAATGATTCGTTGAAGAAATGGAGGCGCGGGGCGGAATCGAACCGCCGATAAGGGTTTTGCAGACCCTTGCCTTACCACTTGGCGACCGCGCCAGGGACAACAAAATCTTAGCATTGGATGGCGTTTCGTGGAGCGAAGAGTTTCCGCGGATCCAACGTGCATATGCGGATCGGTCAACTCGGAAGCGCCAGTAGAAGACGCGCCGGGTTAGCGTGGCCGGAAGCCGTGGCCGAGGAAAACGAGGAACAGAACGGTGCTGACGCATGCGACGGCAATCCAGGCGGTACTGAAGGGCAACAAAACGGGCGGCGTAAGGGTCGACGGCGCAGCTTCGGCGGCTTTGGGCGCCGCGGGCTCACCGGAGGCAGCCGAAGAAGGCGGCGTGGCTGAGGATTGATAGCGCTCCTTGATGACCCGAGGCAGCAAGCAAAAACCGATTGCGATGCCCGCAGCCATGGAGACGCCATCATAGAGAATAAGCGACGGGCTGACCGGATTGAGGAAGGACGCGACAAGGTACAGAAGACTTCCGGCGAAACAGGCAGGATAGATAAGGCGAGGAACTTCGGAGGCAAGAATACTTCCGTTCCGGAGAAGCCCGGCCGTATCCTGCGCGGCAAGGCCGATAGTCGAGCGATAGCCCCACGCACCGAAGAGGATAAGTGCGGCACGGTAAAGCCAGGCAGGGTGAAGTCCTGCGATCACATAGGCGGAATCGCCAAAATTGATGACACCGGAATAGAGAATGTAGCCGAAACCAAGAAACAAATTGGCCAGAGCGAATATCCAGATGAAATAGCGGGCTGGGGTGAAGCGCGGGATTCGCCGGAGAATGAGATACGCAAAGACGCCGAAGACTAGATTCGAAAGTGGCCCGGCCGCAGGGACCGCGAGGGAGCCTCCCTCGGTTTGCATGGCGGTGGATGAGACGAGGATCACTTTTGCGCCCGTAAGCCACGCCGTTACGGCGTGGCCGAGAAATTCGTGGACGAACGGTTCGAGAGCGAAGGCGGGAAGGGCAATAGAAACGAGAGTCGCAATATTGAGCCGCTGTGAAGCGGAGGAGAGCACGGGATTGGACTATACAACAAGGAATGCTAGTGGAATAGGCCCGAAGCGGGGGGAGGATGAGCAGTTTGCGGAGGAAGGACGAATCCGATAAAATAACAGTTACACTGAGGAATGGCCGAAGAAGAACAGAAGCTACTGACCTACGACGACGCTGACGAATACCGCCCGGAACCTCCCGCTGCACCTGAAATTCCCGCATGGAAAGATGGAAGCATCCGCATTGGAATTCATACATCAATTGCCGGAGACATTTCCAGCGCTCTTGAAATTGCGCATGGCCTGGGCGCAAACGCGCTGCAGATTTTTTCGGCAAGCCCGCGGATGTGGGAGCGCGGGAGCTCGCGGATCGGGGAAGCGGACGCCAAGCGATTTCGCGAGCGGCGCAAGGAATTACAGCTCGGGCCGCTTGTCATCCACACGAACTACCTGATCAATCTGGGATCGCCGAATCGCGTGATGCGGACACGGTCAGTGCAGGCGTTTCACCAAGAAGTAGTGCGGGCTCTGACGCTCGGCGCGGATTTTCTTGTGACGCATCCGGGAAGCGGAGTTGGCGGAGGAATGCAGGAAGCGATCGCGGCGATTGCGGACGGGCTGAAGCAGGCGACACGCGGGATGAAGCTCGGTGAGCTGAGGATACTTCTCGAGAATACGGCGGGACAAGGGAGTTCTGTGGGCTCGCGGTTCGAGGAATTGCGGGCAATTATGGACCTGATCCCAGAGTTGTGCCTGGGAGTCTGTCTGGACACGGCACACACGTTTGCGGCGGGATGGGATCTGCGAACGGAAGAGGGACTGGAGAGGACGCTGCAGGATATCGAGTGCACGATTGGCCTCGAACGCGTGACGGTGGTGCATACGAACGACTCGAAAACGGCGCTGGGGTCGCGCGTAGACCGCCACGAGCATATCGGGAAGGGCAAAATCGGACGTGAAGGATTCCGGAGAATTTTGAACCACCCATTGCTGGCAGGAAAGGCGTTCATTTTGGAGACGCCGATTGACAAGCCGGGAGATGATCGCAGAAACGTAGCGATGCTCTGGAAGCTGGTGGGAGTCACGATCAAGACAAGCGGGCGAGACGGCATGCGTCCTCGCCCGAAGCGAAAGCGGTCCAGAAAAAGCAATCATACAAGGAAGCGGGGAAAGTGAACTTGGCGGAATACGACGCACAGGCGATTGAGGCGAAATGGCAGAAGCGGTGGGAAGAGGAAGGAGTATTCCGTGCAAAAGATCTGGATGCGACGCGGCCGAAATATTATTTGCTGGAGATGCTGCCGTACCCCTCGGGCACTCTGCACATGGGCCACATGCGGAACTACACGATCGGGGACGCGGTGGCGCGGTACAAACGGATGCAGGGCTTCAACGTGCTGCACCCGATGGGGTGGGATGCGTTTGGTCTGCCTGCTGAAAATGCCGCTATCAAGAATGGAGTTCATCCGCGCGCCTGGACGAGCGGAAATATCGAGGAGTTTCGGCGCGTGCTCCGGCGGTTCGGTTTTAGCTACGATTGGACGCGCGAGATCTCCACATGCGACCCTGATTATTACCACTGGAACCAGTGGTTTTTTCTGCGAATGCTGGAGAAGGGAATCGCGTTCCGCAAGAAGAGCAAGGTGAATTGGTGTCCGGCATGTTGCACGGTGCTGGCAAACGAGCAGGTGATCAACGGGTTTTGCTGGCGACACGAGAACGTGCCAGTGGAAACGCGCGAACTGGAGCAGTGGTTTTTGCGGATCACGCAGTACGCGGATGAGCTCCTGGACGACATGAAGGAGCTCGAGGGTGGATGGCCCGAGCGCGTTCTGGTGATGCAAAGGAACTGGATTGGGAAGTCGTCCGGCGCGCGGGTACGGTTTGACGTGGATGGTGTTGCGGGATTATCACTCGAAGTGTTCACCACACGCGTAGACACGATTTATGGAGCCTCGGCGGTGCTGATCGCGGCTGGTCACGTGAAGATGGACGAGCTGCTCGCAGGAGTTCCCGGCAACCAGGCCATGCAAGAGCGATTGAAAGCGATGCTGCAGGGAAACGTGAAGGCGGAAGATCTGGCGACTGCGGAAAAAGAGGGCTTCTTTACGGGGCGATTCGCCGTGAATCCGTTTTCGGGCGAACGTGTGCCGATTTGGGTGGCAAATTTTGTCCTGGCGGAATATGGGACGGGTGCGGTGATGTGCGTGCCGGCGCACGATCAGCGCGATTATGAGTTCGCCGAGAAATATCACGTTCCGGTGAAGGTGGTGGTTCAACCGGCGGATAGCGCGCCGCTGCGCGTGGACCGGATGAGCGAGGCGTACACGGAGTATGGAAAATCGTTTGACTCGGGACCGTATTCGGGACTGGCGACGCCGGCGGCAATCGAGAAGATGACGGCTGAGGCGAAGGCAAAAGGATTTGGATACGGCGAGACAACGTACCGGCTGAGGGACTGGGGAATTTCCAGGCAGAGATACTGGGGCACACCGATCCCGGTGATTTACTGCGAGAAAGACGGCATTGTGCCGGTGCCGGACGATCAATTGCCGGTGAAACTGCCGGACGATGTGAAGCTGACCGGCGAGGGGCAATCGCCGCTCGCGACCGATCCGGACTTCGTGAATGTGAAATGCCCGAAGTGTGGCGGTCCGGCGCGGCGGGAGACGGACACGATGGATACGTTCGTCGATTCGTCATGGTATTTCTACCGCTACACGGACCCGCACAACGAGACAGCTCCGTTCGACAAGAAAATCGCCGGTTATTGGTTTCCGATCGACCAGTACGTCGGGGGGATCACGCATGCGATTCTGCATCTGTTGTACTCACGATTCTTCTGCAAGGTGATGCGTGATCTGGGCATGGTGACGCACAACGAGCCGATCGCACGCCTGTTTACCCAGGGAATGGTGCAGAAGGGCGGCGTGGCAATGTCGAAATCGCGCGGGAACGTGGTGGGCGCAATCGACATGGCGGATAAATACGGATGCGATACGGGTCGGCTTTACACGCTGTTTGCGGCGCCGCCGGAGAAGGACCTGGAATGGAGCGAAGAGGCCATCGAAGGCTCGGCGCGATTCCTGAACAAAGCGTACAGGCTGGTGGCGAAGCACGCGGACCGACTGCGCAAGATACAAACGGATTTGACGCAGAAGACGGATTTTTCTGCGGCCAATGCGAAGGAAAAGCTGCTCATCCGGCGGACGCACCAGACGCTGAAGCGGGTGACGAACGATTTTGAAGCGCGCTGGCATTTCAATACCTCCGTGGCGCTGCTCATGGAATTAGTGAATGCGTTTCAGGCGCAGGAGCCGCTCGAGACGGATGTTAACCCAATGCTGCTGAAGCGTGGGCTGGAAATCCTGGTGCTGATGATGGCGCCTATGACGCCGCACATCGCGGAAGAGCTGTGGGAGATGCTGGGCCATGCGGAGGGTTTGTCAAAGGCGAAGTGGCCCGCTTACCGTGAAGATTTGACGAAGGAAGAGACTTATGAAGTGGTGGTACAGGTCAACGGGAAAGTGCGCGGGAAGATCCTCGCGCAAGAGGGATGGGACGAAGAGGAAACGTCGCAAAGAGCGCAAAGCGATCCACGAATTGCGGAGATCATCAGGGGAAAACAAGTGGTGAAGGTGATTGTGGTGCTGCGAAAATTGGTGAACATTGTCGTGAAGTGACGGAAGCTCGTCAACTGTGGGGGCCGGATGAGCGGGAGCGCGGCGGGGGCGAAAAGGGAAAACGAGAGACTGGCGCGGGAGAGCGGAGGGGCAGTGACGACGCTAGGCGGAATCGTGGTGCTGGATTTCGGCGGGCAGTACACGCAATTGATCGCGCGGCGGATTCGCGAGCAAGAAGTGTTTTCGGCGATTTTGCCGTGCGACGCGAAGATCGAGGAGATTCGCGCTCTCGAGCCTGCGGGAATCGTGCTGTCCGGCGGTCCGAGCTCCGTTTATGACGCAGATGCACCAAAATGCGACCCGCAAGTGCTCGCGCTGGGCGTGCCCGTGCTGGGGATTTGCTATGGGATGCAGTGGATGGCTCGCACCATGGGCGGGAAAGTGGAGCGTGCGGAGCGGCGCGAGTACGGCCCAGCGGAATTCGACGCGCAAGGGGAATCGGCCCTGATGCGTGGGGTGCCCCGGCATTTGAAGGCATGGAGCAGCCACGGAGACAACGTCGTGGGCTTGCCGGAAGGATTTACTGAGGCCGGGCGGACGGACAACGCCGTGGCAGCAATGGAAGATGTGTCGAAGAAATTGTATGCCGTGCAGTTTCACCCGGAAGTGAATCACACGGATAGCGGGACAGAGATTCTGAAGAATTTCGTTTTTGGGGTTTGCCACGCGAAGAAGAACTGGAACCGGGCGGGATTTATCTCGGAGATGGTCGAGCGAATCCGGAAGCAGGCCGAGGGAGCTCGTGCGCTTTGTGCGCTGAGCGGAGGGGTGGATTCGGCGGTCGCTGCGGCGCTGGTGCATCGCGCCATCGGGGATCGTCTGACGAACGTGTTTGTCGATACAGGACTGCTGCGGCGAAATGAGTTTCAGGACACGCTCGAATTGCTGCGCAAGCGATTGGGATTGAACGTAATCGGGGTCGATGCCAGCGAACGCTTTCTTGGCAAGCTGGAGGGAGTCAGCGACCCTGAGAAGAAGCGGAAGATTATCGGGAATGAATTCATTGAGGTGTTCGCGGAAGAGCAAAAGAAGCTCGTGGCGACAGCGAAGGATGGATTGCCGGTAAAGTTTTTGGTGCAAGGGACGCTGTACCCGGATGTAATCGAGTCGGTTTCTGTGAAGGGGCCCTCGGCGGTGATCAAGTCGCATCACAATGTGGGCGGGTTGCCTGCGGATATGCCGTTTGGGCTGATCGAGCCGCTGCGGGATTTGTTTAAGGACGAAGTGCGGAAAATTGGGCGTGAATTCGGGCTGCCAGAAGAGATTCTCGTAAAGCACCCGTTTCCGGGGCCGGGCCTCGCGGTGCGGATTCTGGGGGACTTGACGCGGGAGAAGCTCGAGACGCTGCGAGGAGCGGACGCTGTGGTGCGAGAAGAAATTCGTCGAGCAGGACTCTACGAGAGAGTCTGGCAGGCGTTTGCGGTGCTGCTGCCGGTGCGGAGCGTGGGAGTGATGGGAGACGGGAGAACCTACGGAAACGCCGTCGCGGTGCGAGTGGTGGATTCACTCGATGCGATGACGGCGGACTGGACCCGGCTGCCTATGGAAGTCCTGGAAAAGATTTCGGTGCGGATCGTGAATGAGGTGCCGGGCGTGAACCGGGTGGTATACGACATCAGCTCGAAACCTCCGAGCACGATCGAATGGGAATAATAGGCAGCTAGCCGCAGCCCTTTCTTCAGTGGCGAGAGCAGACCCTCCTCATTATCATCCCTCGTAATTGCATAATTATATGTTCCGATTTCAAAGTGATCTCTCGACACACCTCGTCTGCAGACGAACATTTTCCAATGAAGCTTCGACAGGGGGGAAACTCAGAAAAGAGAGGAGTGAAGGGACACCCAGGCGATTGTCGCGAATCGCATCAAAAAGAAGCGAGCACCATAGGGGGATTGCAAAGATTGTACGAGCCGTCTGCTAGCGGCTGGCCATTTTCTGGGCCATGTACAGCAGGAGCTTCCGGTCACCCTCGTCTAAACGACCGAGGACGCGGCGGAAGCGACCCAGGAAACGAGCTTCTTTACCGGAACTGCCCCAGGCGATGTCGTCCGCCGACTTCCGCTTGGGAAGGTTCGGCAGCTCGGGTGGTTCTTCGCCGTCGTAGAAGAGCTGGTAGAGCGGAACTTCCATGGCCCTAGCCAGCTTTTCCAACGTCTCGATGGCGGGAACGGTGTGGCCGTTCTCGACACGAGAGATGTAGCAACGGAGAAGCCCAGTGCGCTTCTCGATGTCGCCTTGGGACAGCTTTTTTGTTTCGCGTAGCAAACGGATGCGGTCTCCGATTATCATGGCGGGTATTGTTGCATGGTCCACTGGTAGCCGCAAGGATAAACCTCGCGCAAATCGCGGCGAATCGCTTCGAAATCCCGGTCAATGGCGTTCGAAAGAACTAAATGTGAAATGCTGATTCGAAAAAGAGAAGTCGGGAATCCAATAGACGGAAGCCAGCTATACATTTTGGGGGAATGTGCAGGGTTGGCCCGGCTCGCCAAAGTGGAACGTTTGCGTCAGAATGGAATACGCAGGGAGATTGAAGTAACCGAAAAGAGATGGCGGACGTCCCAAAAGACGTGGCATCCCAGGTAGCGGCGATTCCGGTCCCGTTGGCCCGGCGCGAGAGAGCCCAGGCGGATCGTGAACTGGTCCGAGACGCGCAAAAGGGAGTAGAGTCTGCGTTTGAGGAATTGGTCAAACGCCACCAGCAGAAGGTTTTGGGATTGGTGAACAGCATCCTGCGGCGACGGGAAGATGTCGAGGACGTGGCGCAGCAGGTGTTCCTCAAGGCGTACGTATCTCTGAAAAAATTCGACCAGCGCGCGGCGTTTTCCACGTGGCTTTACAAGATCACGGTGAACGAATGCTGGGATTATTTGCGGAAGAAGAAGGTCCGTCCGTTGACATACGAAGCGGACATGAGCGAGGAGCAGTTGTCGCAGATCAACGGCGCGGGGGACGAAGAATGCTTGCCCCAGAGCCCTGAAGAACGAGCCGAGGTGAGGGAGTTGCTGGAGTGGCTTCTGGGAAAACTGAGCGAGCCGGACCGGCAATTGTTGGTTTTGAAGGAAATGGAAGGTTTTTCGGTGCAAGAACTGGCGGAAATCCTGGACCTCAACGTCAATACAGTGAAAGTGCGATTGTTCCGTGCCCGCAGCCGGTTGATGGACGCCTACCGACGGCGAAAGCTGAGCGCCACGAGACGTGGTGATGCAGCTGCCGGCGCAAGGTGAAGGAGAAGAAAAGCGATGGACTGGGACAACAGGCAAGGGAAGTGTGAAGCATTCGAGGTCTTGATGGAAGACTCCGTGGAGGGAACGTTGCGGGCGGACGATGCAGTGCGCCTGGAGCGGCACCTGCGCGAATGCGCGGATTGCCGGCAGATGCTCTCGGAGGCGCAGGCGAGCCGCAGGTTGCTGCAATACGGTGATGCGGCGCCCGAAGCGAGCCCGGGATTCTCGCGAATCGTGATGGCCCGCATTCGAGAGGCGGAGGCTCAATCGGCGGCGGGCCAACCGGGTCTGCTACGGTCACTGGTGGCGTTTGCGTCGCGGCTGGCAATTACGGCAACGCTGGCGCTGGGAGTGCTGATCGCCTACACGGCGGTGGCTCCTCCCGCGCCGAACTCGCGATCGGCGAGTATGAATGCGGAAGAGCGGTCGGGCCTGTTCACGGATCCGGTGCAGCAGGCTTCGACGCGAGACGGATTTCTGCGCATGGTAGCGGATACAAGTCATGGAGAAAAATAACAAGGGCTGGGAAGCGGTTTCGCTGGTGCTGGTGGTGTTTGTGCTGGGCGTGCTGCTCGGCGGAGTCGGCGACCACTTGTGGGGACTCAGGGTGTGGGGCAGCCAGCCGCATCCGATGACCCACCGGGACCAGATTATCGACGACTTGACGCGCGAATTGAACCTGACTCCGTACCAGGTGAAGCAGGTGACGGCGGCGGTAGACCAGAAGCAAGCGGAAATCAACAAACTGTATGCTCCGCTGGACGCACAAAGAGACCAGATCCGGCAGCAAGGACGCGAGCAGATTCGAGCCGCGCTGACTCCCGAGCAGCAGAAAAAGTTCGACAGCTTTCTGGCCCGGCTCGACGAAGTGAAACGGAAAGAGAATACCGCAGAGTAGGTGCATCATGCGCCCGCCTCGGAGCGCGCCGGACGCGAAACGTTGAAGTCTTGACGGAAGCGCGATAGAGTTAGCGCACGTAAAACCCGGTAGAGCGACTTTCCCCGCTGACTTTTATGAACGGACCTCCCTCACAGCCCACCGGAGTACCCACGCAGAAGAGAGAGTCTCTGGGCACACCGACGATTCGTTTGGAAGACGTTCACAAAACGTATGACTTGGGCGAAGTGAAAGTGAACGCCCTTCGCGGCGTGTCACTGGAGATCTGGCGGGGAGAATTCGTCGCGGTAATGGGAGCGTCGGGATCAGGGAAATCGACGCTGATGAATATTCTGGGCTGCCTGGACAAGCCCACTCGAGGCCGCTATTACCTCGACGGGCAGGACGTCTCGGGCCTGACAAAAACCGAGCTGGCGAAAATACGCAGTCGCAGGATCGGGTTCGTGTTTCAGCAATTCAACCTGCTGGCGAGAACGTCGGCGCTTGAGAATGTGGAACTGCCGACGATTTACGCGGGGATACCGATCCAGGAGCGGGAACAACGCGCCAGGGAATCGCTCGCACAGGTGGGGTTGGCGGACCGGGCGGAACATTTCCCCTCGCAGCTTTCGGGGGGACAGCAGCAGCGCGTGGCGATTGCGCGGGCGCTAGTCAATGGCCCATCGATACTCCTGGCGGATGAACCCACCGGCAACCTGGACAGCCGCACGAGCGTAGAGATCATGGAGATTCTGCAGAATCTGAATGAGGAAAAGGGATTGACGGTGGTGATGGTGACGCACGAGCCGGACATCGCCCAATATGCGAAGCGGGCGCTGGAATTTCGCGACGGAAGGATGCGGCGGGACCTCGAGGTGCAAAACCGAATGATCGCGGCTCAGGTGCTGCCCACTTTGCCGTCCGTGGACGAGGACGGGGTCGAAATCCTCGCGAAACCTCCCGACGATTCGCCTTTTCCCGGGAAACCCGCAGTTTCGACAGGTTAGGCTTACTTTTCCGAATCATCCGCGGCAATCAGAAGGGAATGTCTTCGTCTGTGATTTCCGGCCCTGAAGAAGGAGCTTCGTCGGGCATTGGCCCGGCGTCAAACTCGTCGTGCGAAGTGCCATGCGGAGCAAAGGAGCTGCCCGACATGCCCGCTCCGGCTGCGGCAGATTCGCCACGACTGCCCAGCATCTTCATAGTGGTTGCGACGATCTCGGTAGTCGTGCGCTTCTGTCCGTCGCGTTTGTCTTCCCACTGGCGAGTCTGAATCCTGCCCTCGATGTAGATCTGCATCCCCTTCTTTAGATATTGCTGAGCGATTTCCGCGAGCTTACCCCACAGGACAATCCGGTGCCATTCGGTGCGCTTTTGACGCTCGCCGGAGCGGGACTTGTAGGATTCGCCCGTCGCCAGTGTGAAATTGGCGACAGCTTGACCGCCGGAGGTGTAACGGGTTTCAGGATCGCGGCCGAGGCGGCCGACTAAGATGACTTTATTGACGGACATGCGGGGGAGTATATCAGCGCCATCGACGAGAGGCTAGTGCGATGCGGGCAAAGCGGCCAGCGTCTGAAGAAGTGCCCGCGAAAAGGGGCGGACGCGCGCCGGCCGGTTAGTGGGACGGGTGCGAAGAAGACGCAGTGATTTCGCGAAGCTTGGCTTGGGCCCGGCGAGCTTCGTCGGAGCCGGGAAAGCGGCGCTCGACTTCCCGAAGGTCGCGCGTCGCACTGGTTTTCATTCCGAGTTCCAATTCGGCATAAGCGCGCTTGAGGAGAGAAGCCGCCAGTTTGAAACTCTGAGGGTAATTCTGGAGCACAAGATTGTAGTTCGCGATGGCAGACTTGAAGTTGTTTTGCGCGTAGCTGATTTCACCCAGATAGAACTGAGCGTTGCCGGCAAGATCATTGCTCGGAAAATTCTTGATGTAGTCGGAGAATTCCTGCCTGGAGAGGTCGTAATTCCCGCTGGTGAAGTCGCGCAGAGCGTTCTGATAAAGAGTATCGGCGGAGATTGGAGGCATCCCCGGCCCGCCCGTGTTGGACGCGGAGCCTGGTGGAGGTGCCGCCCCTGTCGGCGAGCCCCCCGGAACTGCCGAGCCGGGAGGCGCGTTGCCGGAAACTTTCGCATCGATCGATTGCAACAGGCTTTGCATATCGCTCATCTGCTGGCCGAGCTTCGCGATGCGCGACTGCATGTCAGCCATGTTGTCGGACACAGCTTGCGTCTGTGTGGTCACAGAGCTGAGGCTGTTGCCCGTATTGGCTTGGACCTGCTGCACGGTTTGTTGAAGCGCCCCCATCTGCGTGTTGAGCTGATTGATGGAGTCGAGCGATTGCTTCACAAGCGTTTGGAGAGTGGCGCTGTTGGTGTCGACAGCGGTGCGAAGGGCTTGTTGCCCTTGTTGAAGCTGGTCGACGGACGCCTGGAGCTGAATCATCTCCTTGGAAACTCCGCCGGCAGGGGCGGGCGAGAGAAGGGAGCCGGCAAAAACGCCAACCAACAGGGCGGCAAACGTGAGAGCAATCCAACGTGTACGCAAGGGAATACCTCCTTACCAAAGTTGGGCCAGGGTATTACGCTGCCAAGACTCGAACGGCCGGGGAGTACCCAAACTCAATTCGCTACCAATCGCTAAGCAAATCCTCGCGGGCCAATCGAGCGTTTTTTCGGTCAACTTGGCTCAACACCTTCACACTTATACATTACGGCCCGCTTCGTCATTCAAGCAAGCGCAACTGAAACCTTCCCAAGAACGGAGCACTTCCGCGAATCACGCCGCGGGGCGCCCAGTGGACGCCCCTTGGAATGATCACGAATGCTCTAACACAACGGTTCAGGTCCGACGACTAGTGGGCGTAGACCAGATGCGCGCGGCGATTTTGCTGCCAGCACGCCTCGTCATGCTCGGTGCAGAACGGATGCTCTTTGCCCCAGCTGACCGTGTCGATGCGCGTGGCGGCAATACCAAGAGAGACCAGATAATTCTTGGCCGCCTGGGCGCGCCGCTGACCGAGACCGATGTTGTATTCGGTGGATCCGCGCTCGTCGCAATGACCCTCGATGGTGATGCGAATGTCCGGATAGGAACGGAGGAATTCAGCATCCTTTGTGAGGGCTTCGCGAGCGTCGTCACGGATGTCGGATTTATTGAAATCGAAGAAAGCATCCTTGATGTTTTGATCAAAGAGCTCGCTCAGATTGGGAGCCGCGGCCGGCGGAGCTTCTGCCGCTGGCGCGGAAACGGAGACGCTGGCGCTGGCCGAATCCGAACCGCCTGGGCCTGTCGCGGTGATCGTATACGTGGTGGAAGCCGACGGGTTGACCGGAGTCGAACCCTGCGGCGCCACCTTTCCGACGCCATTGTCGATGCTGAGATCGGTCGCGTTTGTGGAAGACCAGGAAAGCGTGACCGATTCGCCCGGTCGAATGGATGAAGGCGAAGCGCTGAGCGTGACGGTGGGCTTCGGCGTAGGAGCTGGAGGAGGAGCGGGCGGAGTCGTCGCAACTTTCTTTTTGCAACCCGCCGCGAACAAGAGCAACGCCGCGCAAGAGGTATAGAGAACGACGGTACGAAGGGCACTTCTTTGCATATAGTAGCCTCCTTCGAGCGCTCCCGTGAGGGTTTAGGCAGGAGCGTCGAATGTGTGTAGAAATATAATGGAAACAACCAAGAATAAAACAGGGCCTTTTGTACGAACTCGACAAAAGAGAAACACCCCTGCGCCTTTCGGCGAGGAGAGCTCTTGATGACGAGCAAATGAATGGTCTATGAATGCGAACTGCCGGTATGGACGTCGAATTCGTAAGGTACGGAAATCGCGGCGGCGCGAAACGAATTTTTCAAGTTCGATGGAAGGGCGGAGAACAACCGAGGAAGCCTCCGGCGGGGCAGAATTCAGAAGTCCGCCAGGAAGTCCGGTCGTCGCCGTTCGAAGCGCCGGAAGAAATTTCAGATTGGAGATTTGAAATTTAAAGTGACGCCGAAAGAAGAGACGGCGCGGCGCACCGCGGACCTGCTCGGTGTAGGCAGGTGTCAGCGGCGACGGCAGCGTCTGTTGTTTCGCACGAATCATTTCGGCGACCAATTGGGAGATTCGTTTTCGGACGAAAAGGTTAGCTGGCGCGGCTGGCTGCCATCGGCCAGCATGGACCATATTTGGCGCGTCCCGGTGCGAGTGGATTCAAACACGATGTGGCGACCGTCGGGCGCCCACGAGGGACGTTCGTTGCGCCCTTCATCGCGTGTCAGCTCGACGAGTTGGTGACTCACAATGTCCATTACGTATATATCGAAATTTCCGGAAGGGCGGCGCCAGGAAAACGCGAGCAACTGGCCGTTGGGCGACCAGGATGGATCGACAGAATAGCCCATGTCAGGAAGATCGATTCGCTGCACGTTCGTGCCGTCGGAATTGGCGATGTAGAGAACGGGATCGCCGGCGCGGTCGCTGACAAAAACGATCTGCTTGCCAGTCTTCGGATTCCATACAGGCGAAGTATTGACCCCTGCCGCGAAGGTGATGCGATGCAGATGACCGCCCGTCGAGTCGCAGGTGTAGATTTCGGGATCGCCGCTCACGCTTGACATGAAAGCGAGCTGAGTGCCGTCGGGAGAATAGGCGGGCGAGCTATTCGTGCCAGGATAGCGCGGGAAAGCGATCAGGCGCTTCAGATCCATCGAGTAAATGCAGATTTGCGGAGAGACCACACCCCGGAAGGGAACGTAGCAGGTGAAGGCGATTCGCGAAGCGTCAGGCGACCAGCGGGGCGTGAGTGAAACGGACTTCAGATGCGTCAGCTGGTGCGCGTTGGCGCCGTCGTAATCCATCTCCCAGATTTCCTTATGGCCGCCTTGCGAGCTGACGTAAGCGATATGGGTTTGCGCGATTCCGGGGAGGCCGCCGCTGAGGACGGAAATAATGTCGTCAGCCATTTGATGAGCGATCTGGCGAGCACCTTCGTCGGTGAGCGGACCACGATAGATTTTCTGGAGAGCGAGCGGTGCGGTGGGATTGTGAACGTCGGAGAGATATCCGGCGACGGCAAGACCCGAAGAGTCCGACGACAGGTTGCCGTACGCCACCATGTAGGCATTGGCTGGATCGGCGGCCCAATCGGCAGCTTTCAGCTCTGACGGTTGACTTGGAGTAGACGTCGGATAATAGCTGGCGCTGACGAGGTCGACGATCCCCGAATAATCAAGGTCAGCCCAAAGAACGTCGTGGAAAGTTTTCTCGAGCGGCTGTGCCGGAGCGGTGCGAACCGGAAAATCGGGAACCGCGAGTCGCGCCTTGGAAACTCCGAGCCCTGTGCCAGTTTTGAACCAATCCTGGGCGGAAGCCTGGCCGGGAGAGAATAAGAATGCGGCAGCAACGAAGAAAATAAGAACTGCAAGTTTACGATTCATGCCTGAACACCTCGAAAAAGGTTGGCCCATGTGCTGTGCGGTGCCGAAGGGTGAGCGAATTGGAGAGAACTGGATGGGATGTCATTGGCGTTGGAAGTCGAACCAGAATTCGACGGAGACTTTGGAGCCGTTGTAGCCGCCCGGAAGCGGATTGAGCGGACTTGAGTTTTGGACCGCGCGAATGGCGGACGAATCGACGGAATAGTTGTTGCTCGACTGCGTCACTTGAACGTTGACGACCTGCCCGTCACGAAGAATATCGAACGTGACCACCACGCGCGGCGCAGACGAAAGGTTTGGATCAATCGTGGACTGCAACCAATTGCGGCTGACGCGCTGTTGCACGGCCTGAACGTACCAGGGAAAGCGCGCCCCGAAATCCCCGCCTCCGACACCTGAAAATCCGAGGCCTCCTTGCGTCGTACCTGCTCCCAAAGCGAACGATGTGGTGGGAACCGTCGGAGTGCCGCCCCGGCCGTACGGAATGGCATTTTCGGGCGGAGGAGTCGGATTCTCGAGCAGCTTCGAGGGGCGCGATTTGTATTTGGGGGGCTCGGGTTGCGGTTCCTCGATTTTCGACGGACGCGCCTTGCGCTCGGGCTGAGGCTTTGCAATTTTGAAACTCGGAATCGGAATGGCGTCCGGCGGAGGAGCCGTTTTGATATCGGGCGGCGGCTCCGTTTTATAGAGGCCGTTGGTTTCGTCGACGACGCGACTCGGAGATACGACTTCGGGGCGGGGAAGCGGGATGGCGGGAACGTTCCCTGCAAGGCCAACCGTCATGGCGCCCCCAGGGCCGCCCCAGGATTCTCCAGTGCGGGTGATGAACGCACTGTAAACGATAAGCGCCAGAAGAGCCGCGTGAAGGCCGCCGGAGTAGTAGAGGAAGCGTTTGAGGCCTTCGTCTTGGCGGATTGTCGCGGCCATGGTCATTTTAGCCAGAGCTGGGCGAGCGGAGTCATTTGCGATTCTCAATCAAAGGCTGCGTGACAACGCTGACGTTTTGGATTCCGGCCTGGCGCAAGGCATCGAGAACCCTCGCCCAGCTTCCAAAAGGTACGGCCTGGTCGCAGCGAACATAGACAGCCTGAGGCTGCGATCCATGGGAAAGAGCGAGAATTTGATTGCCGAGGTCATGAATATTTACAGGCTTGTCTTCGAGATAAAGGTTTTGCGCGCGATCGATGGTGATGACCAAGCGGACCTGCGACAGCTCCTTCACCGTTTTTGTCTTCGGTACGTCGACTTCAATGCCGGATTGAAGAATCGGCGCGGTGATCATGAAAATGATCAGGAGGACGAGGACGACGTCGATGAACGGCACCATATTGATTTCGGAAAGCGTGGAGCCGGTATCTCGGGTGATTTGAGGCATAGGCGAATTGGACTTCTATTTAGTTCGATTCTTGAAAGGGATAGCCCTTTGCCAAGCACTTGAGCCCTTCGCCAACTCGGCTTGGGGTGGGCGGGCGCGGAACGTCGCGCTCCTGTGAATCATTAGCTGTAGAGCGTTTCGATTTTGGAGACGAACTCGGCGCTAAAATTGTCCATGCGAGCGGCGAGGCCCCGGATTTTTGCGAGATAGTTGTTGTATGCGATGACGGCCGGAATCGCGGCAAACAGTCCCGCCGCCGTGGTGATGAGCGCTTCGGCAATTCCGGGCGCAACAGCGCGAAGGCTGGCGGCGCTGGCATCGCCCAGGCCCGCAAACGCGTCCATAACTCCCCAGACGGTGCCGAACAAGCCGATAAAGGGCGAAACTGACCCAGTCGTGGCGAGCCAGGACATCCACTTTTCAAGGCCGCGCACCTCTTCCGCAGCAGCCACCTGCATTTGAACGCCAATCGCCCGTGGGTTTTTGAGCCTACCCGTTGACGCAGCCGCGCCTCCGGGAGCACGCGGGGCGGCTGTGCCAAGCTGCGCTTCGAGTTCGCGATATCCTGCCTCGTAAACAGTGACCATGGGAATCGAACCGGCGCCGACGCGCAACGTGTTGGGATCGGGAAGGCCGCGGCCGGAGCGGAAAAGTTGCAGAAAGCGGGACGTCTGCGAATCAATGCGGCGGAAGACCCCGGATTTTTGGAAAATGATCGCCCAAGAAACAAGCGAGAGGATGAATAAAATCAGAAGGACAAAGCGCGCCACCCACCCGGTTTGCTCAATCAATAGCCCGAGCCGCGTGGCGGGAACAAAACAGCATGACAGGACGGAAATTGTCTCCCCCAGAAATGATTTTTTTTAGGAGCCCGAAATAACCGTAGCACACGGTTTCAAGACGGAGCAAGGAATGATTCATCATCGCGGGGTGATGTTTAGGGAATGGTGCTAAAATCCAATTAACAAAATGAAAAGGGATTTTGACATCGCGATCGACGAATTGACCGCTGGAGGCAAGGATTTTACGCTGAATCCACGGCTCCCAATTGCAGAGCCAACCGTTCCTCCTGCTGAGGCGGCCGACCTTGCTACTTCCCGGAGCAGCGAGCCGGCCAAGAAATTCTTCATCGAGACATTCGGCTGTCAGATGAACGCGCACGATTCGGAAAAAGTGGCGGGTGTGCTGATGAGGCGCGGCTACCAGCCGGTCGCTACGCCAACGGACGCTGACTTGCTCCTCTACAATACCTGCAGTATCCGCGAGAAGGCGGCGCAAAAGGTCTTCTCGCGGCTCGCCGATTTTAAATGGGATGCCAAGGCGAATCGAAAAGTAATTGGCGTTCTCGGCTGTGTGGCACAGCAAGAAGGCGAGGAAATTTTCGAACGCGCGCCGTGGGTGAGCCTCGTGTGCGGCTCGGCAAGTTACCGCAAGCTCCCGCAACTGGTCGAGCAGATCGAGCAGGGCGGACATCGCGTGATGGGACTCGACCTCGACGCGGAGGAAACGTTCGAGACCGAAGTCACGCGGCGCGACAATCCGTTTCGGGCGTACCTGACGATTATCGAAGGATGCGACTATGCGTGCTCATACTGCGTTGTGCCTCGAACCCGCGGGCCGGAGAGGAGCCGCCGGAGCGATGCCGTGCTGGAGGAGGTGAGGCGCCTGGTCGACGCGGGCTATTCTGAAATCCAGCTTCTCGGCCAGACCGTGAACTCCTACCGCGATCCCTCGTCCCGCGGCATGAATTTCGTCAAGCTGTTGCGCGCGGTGGCGGAGACACCGGGAATTCGGCGCGTGCGGTTCACGACCTCGCACCCGAACGACTTTCACAAGGAAATCGTCGACGCGATCGACGAGATTCCGGCGCTTTGCGAGCACATCCATCTGCCGGTCCAGTCCGGTTCGACGCGTATCCTCCGCGCAATGAAGCGCACGTACACGCGCGAAGATTACCTGGAAAAGATTTCCTGGATCCAGAATGCGCGGCGCGATATCAGCGTGACGACGGACGTGATCGTCGGATTCCCGGGCGAGACTGAGGGCGATTTTATGGAAACCATCGCGCTTCTAGACGAAGGGCAATTTGACGGGGTCTTTGCCTTCAAGTATTCGCCACGGCCGAATACGCCGGCGCAGTCGATGGCGGATGCGATCCTCGAAGAGGAAAAAAGCAGGCGCCTGGCGATTCTGCAGGAGAGGCAGCGCCAGATACAGGTGGCGAGGAATGAAAAACTCGTCGGCCAGGAATTTGAGGTGCTCGTAGACGGCAGGCACGCATCTCGCGGCCAATGGGCCGGACGCACCAGCAGCCACCGGGTGCTGAATTTCACGTCCACGCGCCAGGGTTTGTTGGGCGAATATGTGCAGGTGCGAGTAACGCGCTCTATGCCGAATAGTCTGGCAGGGGAGCATGTGGAGGCATAAACTGGCGAGAGAGACGTCAGGATAGAAGGAGAAGGCGATTTCAAACCCGAAAGAAGGATTTCCCTTTCCGAATGCGCGCTTGTTTCGGAAACCGTAAACCACAAAGGGGGCCACGATGGAGCTCGAAGTGAAAATTCGCGGACTGATGATGGATCCGGTGAGCAACATGCCCGTGGTCGTTCTGAAAGAAACCGAAGGCGCGGGAATTCTCCCTATCTGGGTGGGGATTTACGAAGCGAATGCCATTGCGCTCGAAATCGAGAAGGTGCAGACACCGCGCCCGATGACCCATGACTTGCTGAAGAACGTCCTGTCCGGATTGAATGTGCACGTGAATAAAGTGGTGGTTTCGGATTTGAAAGAAGACACGTTCTACGCCTTGATTTGGATGGAACGCGACGGGCAGCTTATGTCTGTTGACTCGCGTCCGAGCGACGCGCTGGCGCTGGCGTTGCGTCTCGACTGCCCAATTTTCGTCGACGATGAAGTGATGAAGCACTCGAAAATGTCGAACGCGATCGCCGAGAAGACGACGAACGAAGAGCTGCGGAAATGGCTCGAGAACCTGAATGATGAGGATCTCGGCCGCTATAAGATGTAGCCGTTCCTTCTGGTCTGCCCAGCCAAACATGAATCGTAGCCCCGTCCGCATGGCGGCAGTGCAGGCGGAGCACATTGTCGATTCGCCTCCGCACGTCGATTCATTTGGAGAGATCGAGCGATCCGCGAACGAATTTGGCGTGAGGAGAGGCGCGGAGAAGCCGAATTGGGGAAAAAGTGCTTGCGCGAGGAGAGGGGAAGTGGATACAGTGGGGCTACTTGTAGTGTGCACAACGATATACGCTACGATACCTGGGACCGTAGTTGCCGGACGGTCCAGTAGGCGCAAAAGCGGGGGCAGAGCTTGGCGTTTGTAATCGCGGTTGCCAATCAAAAGGGTGGCGTCGGTAAAACGACCACCTCCATCAACTTGGCAGCAGCCCTCGCGCTGAAAAAAAAGAAGACTCTGCTCATTGACCTCGATCCACAGGCAAATGCGACGATCGCCTTCTTCGATTCCACCAGCGTGCAGCACACCATGTACGATGTGTTGGGCGATCGTCCCGCGCCACTGTCGCAGGTTATCCTGCCTACCAAGGATCCAAATCTCTTTATGGCTCCGGGAAAACTCGCCCTTTCTCGGCTCGAGCAACAGCTGGCGGGACAGTTCGACGCCCCCTATAAGCTGAAGGACGCCCTCGCCCCGATTCAGAAGGATTTCGAGTTCATTGTGTTTGATACACCCCCCGCTTTGGGAATTCTCACGGTGAACGCGCTCGTGGCCTCCACTCATCTGCTGGTGCCGATTCAGGCGGCTTATTTCGCCATTGAGGGAACCGATGATTTGCTTGAGACCTACTCGCGAATCCGCGCGCGGCCGAATCCCGACCTGAAAGTTCTCGGTGTCTTGATCACGCTCTACGACAAACGCACGACCATCTCGCGCGACACATTCGAACAGATTCGCGCGGTCTTTGGCGGGGCGATGTTCAAGACGCGTATCAGCAAGAATGTCCGCCTGGAAGAAAGCCCGGCGTACAAAGAGACCGTGTTTACGTATGCACCCAAATCATCGGGCGCGGAAGAATATAAAAAGCTTGCCGAGGAGGTATTGAAACGTGTCCAAGAGGATCGGGTTACCCGTCACTCTCAAGATGCGGCATGACGCTCACTACGTCGAGACGCTAGCCAGCTTCAGCGGAGCATCGGTCGGGCGGATGATCCCGATCGACAAGATTCGTCCAAATCCAGAGCAGCCTCGAAAGATGCTTGGTGACCTGCGCGATCTGACCGAATCGGTTCGGGAAAAGGGAGTGCTGGAACCGCTCCTGGTCCGCTACATTCCGCTCGAAGACACCTACTACATCATTTCAGGCGAGCGGCGTTATCACGCGTCGAAGGCGGCTGGCCTGCAAGAGCTGCCGTGCATTGAGAAGAGCGCCGATGACGCAGAAATGTTGGAGCTGGGATTGATCGAAAATTTGCAGAGGAAGGACCTGACGCCGTTTGAAGAGGCGGACGGTCTGTGCCGCTTGCAAGAGCAATTCGACTACACGCACGACGACATCGCGAAGAAGATTGGCAAGGCGCGTTCGTCGGTGACAGAGACGATGACCCTTCGCGTGATTCCGGAAAGCGTCCGCAAGTCCTGCCTCGAACGCGGCATCACGTCCAAGTCGCTGCTTTTGCAGATCGCCCGCCAGCCCAACGAGAAAAAGATGCAGGAAATGGTCCATCGAATGGAACACGGTATGACGCGCGATGAGGCGCGCCAGGTTCGCAAAGCGGAAACACAGGGCGTTGAGCGGAACGAGCCGTTTGTCTTTGACTTCCAGCCGCCGGATGGCTCCTTCCGCCTCCGGATGCAGTTTCGCAAAAGTCACGTGACGCGCGAAGAGTTGGCCGCTGCGCTGAGAACCATCCTTAGAGAAATCGAAACGGGAACGTTTTCGAGCTCCTCCGCTGCGTAACGGCATCAGTTCTTGTCGGCAGGACTCGATAGGGAACTGGCGGCCCTAAATCGGCTCACTTCAATTTGAGCGCTCACGAATCTTTCCCTGGCGATCCCTTCGTTCAAAGCCAACGAGAGCGGAGGCCGCTCCTTCACGATACCGGAAGCTTGCTGTTATTCTATTGATGCGATGGAATTGACAGCAGGGCACATGGAACGGCTCGAGCGTCTGCGCGAAAATGGATTTGCGATCGTCGCCTATCCCATGTACGCGGCGTATATCGGCCTCCGCAAAGGTTCGTGCGTCGCACTTGTCGAACCTCAGGAGTCCGGGGGCTTCAAAATGCTCGGCCAACCGACGGTGCTGGTTGGTGAGAACCTCAGTGTGCGAGTGCGTCAAGAAGGCCGCGATTGGTTTGTGTGGAAGAAAACCAGGGTGGAAGCGACGGCGGAGCGGCTGAACGAACTTAGGTTCTTCAACGAGGAGTTAGCAAAGTTTCTTGGTTAGAAGCGCGGTGAGACCATCCACATGAGCGATCGTTACGACATGATTTGCATCGGGGCTGGGCCGACGGGCCTTGCCAGTGCGATTGAAGCGAAGCGGGCGGGATTGCGCCCTCTTGTTATCGATAAGGGATGCCTCTGCAATTCTCTGTTTCACTATCCAACGAACATGCAGTTTTTCACCACGCCCGAGCGTATGGAAATTGGCGATCTGCCCATGACGACCGCTACGACTAAGCCGACGCGGGCGGAGGCTCTGAAATATTACCGCCGCGCGGTGGAGCATTTTGGCATAGAGACTCGCCTATACGAAAAGGTTGAGGAGATTTCCGGCAGTGACAAGCATTTCGTCGTTCGGACGACGACCGTTCGCCAGGAATTGTCGGAGTACCGCGCGGGAAAGATTGTGATTGCGACCGGATATTACGATCGCCCGAACCTGCTCGATGTGCCGGGGGAGAATCTGCTGCACGTCTCGCACTATTTTACTGAGCCGCACCCCTATTGGAACCAGGACGTCGTCGTCATCGGCGCGAAGAATTCCGCTGCGGAAGCGGCCCTCGACCTATTTCGTGCCGGCGCTCGCGTGACTCTCGTGCACCGGGGTGAAGGTTTCGGCAAGAGCCTCAAATTCTGGGTCAAGCCCGACATTGAAAATCGCGTACGCTCCGGTGAAATTCGCGCCCATTTTCGCACGAACATTCTTCGGATCGAACCCGATTGCGTTTGGGTGACAAACTCGGTAGGCGAGACGGCGATTCCGGCAGCTAGAGTCTTTGCTATGACAGGTTACCATCCCGATTTTGGGTTTCTTGAGCGGCAGGGGATTCGCTTGGATCCCAAAACCCTGCGGCCGGAGTGCGATCCCATCACCCTTGAGAGCAATGTTGCCGGAATGTACGTGGCGGGCGTCGTGGTCGGCGGCCTGAATACATCAGATATCTTCATCGAAAACGGCCGCTTTCACGGCCGACAAATCGTTGCGGCAATAACCGGAAGGGGGGCAATCCTCGAACCCGGCCCCGTCGCCCCTCCAGGCGAATAAGGCCCGGCACAAAGGACAACGCGCTGGGAGTCATTTCCGCGGGCAATTTCGAATCCTTGAGACAATTCTCCCAAGTGCAGCGAACCGTCGTATAATCATAATCGGATCGCAGCAAGGAAACGTCGAACTTCGAAAATAGCCCGTAGCCGCTAGCGAGGAAAAATGCCCTCCATTGTCAGAGAAGTTGGCGAGACTTTTGCGACGCTGGTGAAAGGCTTTAGCGTCACCTTTCGAACGATGTTTCGCAAGACGACCACAGAAACTTTCCCAGAAGCGCCAGCCACAGTCCAACCGCGATACCGCGGGATTCACGTCCTGCAGCGCGACGAGAATGGATATGAGAAGTGCGTCGCCTGTTTTCTCTGCGCAGCGGCATGCCCGTCAAACTGTATCTACATCGAAGCCGCCGAGAACACGGCGGACCACAGGATCTCTGCCGGGGAGCGTTACGCAAAGGCTTACAATATCGACTACTCCCGCTGCATCTTCTGCGGTTACTGCGTTGAAGCCTGTCCCACCGACGCCATCACCCACGGCCACGACCTTAACCTCGCCCCCTACGACATTAACTCCTTTATCTTCCGCAAGGAGCAACTACTAGAGCGTCACAGAAGCAAGTAAACATAGTATTCATTAGAAGCCGCGTATTTTTCAACAGATATATGGTTGAGAGAGGGCGAGTTGTCAAGGGGAAAGAGCAGAAACGACAAATCTGGGCTCGTGGCACGGAGAGGTCGTTGCGGGGGGCCGCGGACCGGCTCACGCGGGGTTGAGGTACTTGACTAGCAGGGATTCATTGCCCTTCTCGTTGTAGAGCAGTTCGTCGAGCGACTGGCGGGCAACGAGAACGCCGAAGCCGCCGGGGCGCATACCGTGCTCCTGGCGGTAGATGATATGGCGGGCAGCGTCACCGGGAGGATTGTCGATGGCGGCCTGCGGGATATGGCCGACGTGGAAGCCTTCACCGGGATCGACAATGCGGCAGGCCACCATTCGCCGGGTGCGGACGCAGGAGAAATCAATGAATTTTCGCGCATCGACATGGTCGCCGTATTCGACGGCGTTGGGTAGCACTTCCCGGGCCGCAAGTGCGACGGATTGCCTGGCGTCTGGCGGAAGATTCGCGAGAAGTTCCTTCAGAAATTGCATCCAACGATCGGCGGAATCAAGATCGCAGCGAACGAGCGCGGAGATCCACGTGTCCGTGGCCGAAACGATTTTGACACCGTCGTCCCATCGTGCATTCCCAGCAGCCAATTGAACAATCTCGGAAAGCGATTGCGCATCGTAATCTCTCGCGAAAAAGCTGAAGGCGTGTTCGCGAATGGCATCGAGCACATTGAACGCCGAGGCGTCACAGGCGAGAACGATCACGCGAGTACAGGGTTGAATGCGGAGCAGCGCGCGAAGAAATTCGACGCCTTCCGCTGCGGACGCGTTGCGGCTGGTGAGGACGACGTCAAAAGGACTCTCTCTGGCGATGCAGAGCGCGGCGGGGTTGTCGGCAGCGCGACAAATCTGCCAGCCGACGCTGGAAGGGGATTCGAGGAGGAGAGATTCCGCTTGCCGATTGTCGCCCACGACCAGGGCCGTGTGCGGGGCGAACGGCGAGCAATTCCCTTCCAAACACGGCGCGCCTCTCTGGCAAGCAGGTTCGCGAAACGGTACGCGAGGCGCAAGCACGGTGTGTGAAAAGTGAGCGAAAGGTTTGTTACAGGCGGGCGCGAGCGGAAGCCATCGCGGAGCACGGGTGCGGAAACGCCAGCGTTGAGCATTCACTGCGTGAAAGAGACGGAAGACAAAAAAACGCTAGCGGCGCGGTTTCTTTGCCGGCAATGCGGCGCGGTGGGCGATGGCGAGGAGTTCGCCAAGCGCTTCTTCGGTGACGTGCGTCAAGCGCACGAGAATCCACGGATAGGAGACATAGTGGTCGGTGAGAAAGTAGGTGGCGGGGTCGTCAGCGAGTAAGCCTTCGCGAAGATCGAAGGGCATGCGAACGACGATGACGTCGCCCTCCTCGCGCAGACGGACCATCAGCTTCCCTTTTACCTTCAGCGCAGGCGTGCCGTAGGATGTGCCTTCCTCGACGTGCGGGAGCGTGAGCGCCACGCGGCGCACGCGATCGTAGCTGATTCCCCGCTCCCTTTTAGCCACAAGGACCCGCGAATAAGTCTGCAAAGACAGAAGTGCCTGCTCCACTCAGTGTACTTCGTTCGCGGAGAAATGTGCTACCGGAAGAAATGTCTTACAGGGACA
>Ga0335072_10002057_pt1 | contig 31758 bp, 24 predicted proteins | sample Lox_Sample_21_FD_206725 | JGI IMG/M metagenome (GOLD analysis project Ga0335072, IMG submission 206725) | Soil microbial communities from Loxahatchee National Wildlife Refuge, Florida, United States - Lox_Sample_2.1 | ecosystem: Environmental > Terrestrial > Soil > Wetlands | place: USA...
AAGAAATGTCGTAGGGGGGGGGGTGAAGAAATGTCGTAATTAGGGAGGGTGAAGAAATGTCGTAGGGGGAGGGGAAGCAATGTCGCAGGGGGGGAAGCAATGTCGTAGGGGGAGGGGAAGCAATGTCGTAGGGGGTGGAAGAAATGTCGCAAGGTACTGTAGGAGGAAATATCGAGGCTTAGGGCAATGTCGACAATAAGCACTTTTCGATTCAAGTTTTAACTGCTTGTGAATGCTCTCCCGGTTAGAAATTTATCGATCACATCGTCGCCTTCGCTCCTGATTCGTGGAAGCCGCCTTTCGTAGCTCGCTAGATTCCTTCACCACTGCACTGCCATCGAGCTCTTCTCGCCTCTGCTGTCGCTGGCACCTGAAGCACATCGCCTTCCGGACGTGACTGCATCTTCACCTCATTAGCTTTCAGAACGGTTAGCTCGACGAGCGGCTTCTGGATATCTCTGAGTAGTCTGTCTTCTGGGCTGGGATTATAAGTGTGATTACTGTGACTGAAGAGCCGAAAGTGAAGGGGTTAGATTTTCCAGCTCTCGGGCACCCCGCTACGAATCTGGCGGTCAGTGAGGTGGCAGATTTCATGAATTTGCGCACCCCGCTACGAAAAGGGGGATGGCTAGTGGGGGCATTTTCACGACTTGGCGGACCCCGCTACTGTCCTACATCTGTCCTAACAACAAACCTGGCTGCAAGCGGGCACGTCGGCTTTGAGACTGCAAAGCCGCTCACCGAGACGTAGGCGAAAGAGCGCGGAATTCACCGACGACAGGACGCAAAGTACCGCCAAATGGATTTCGAAAGAACTCCACTCCTGGCCGTCAAACCTCTCAACTACATTGCTGACAATATCTTGTTCCAAATGTTGCGAAGCAGGCCCGAGCCTTAACGGCGGCTGACACTGTCCAGAAGAAGGCGGAGTAAGACACTCAGTACGGCCACACCAACCATCAATATCTTCGGTTCGATATACTGGTAAACAAGTGTCCGGATTTGGGCATCCTGTTGTATCTCTTGTTGATTTGACGGTGTGGTTACAAGGGTGTACTTGGGTAGTAATAATGCACATCTGAGTCGCCAATTAGCATCACATCGATCATTGACTTGTAGCCTGGGAGACTTGCGGTTGAATGCAAAACACACTGGAAACGTGTTCTCTCTGTGAGTTTGGCCGAACTGACTTTAGTGCAAAATAATGATGCGAAGAGGAAAGCCAGTACAACAGAGCAGTAGCTTTGGTAGTTTCGGGCTTGATGCAGTGCAGTTCCCACGGCAGATAGACACAGTTTTATGTGATTCAGGACAGAAAATATATGCAGTTCTCGACAAGGATGCCTGCAAAATACCATTCTTAAGCGGGTGAGCCCGCAGGCCCCGCTCAGGCGCTTGCATAGACCGGACACGGCCCACTCTCGATGCATACGCCATAACTAAAAGTTGCATGAAGCTTCTTCCACCGGAAGATAGCCTGATGGCCGCGTTGGAGCCATCGGATGTCGGAAAAGTCGCCGTCCACAAAGGCAAGGCGCCACTATCGAAGAGGAGAATCAGAGATGATGGCATGGACCTTTCCTTAACGAAGACGATGCACCTTTTCTTTTACCGCCAGGAATTCATATTACCAGAAAAGTCAAGCTCTTACTCCCTCCGAATTCTGCAATGGGTACTTTTGGGCTTCCTGTACTTGCTTATTGATTCCCCGACGATCAGTTGTTCCTAGCCTCAACTGACAGCATCGAGGAACGAGTAACACAACAGACTCCGTACTGATATATTGACCAAGATCCACTTTGACATATTTTGCTGCCTGGGGATCCGTAGGGTCGCAGATGTTCATCATGAGTGTCTCCGGGTTATCGTCGGTAGGATTCACTAGGTGATCGAAGGTAATGCCATATCCATCAACACTGTCCAACACTACACGTCAGCGGAAATCATTACTTGCAGTGAGTTACTTGTTAACACACATGTGGTCCGATGGCGGACATTCGCCGTATTTACCATGGAAAGTATTGTACTGGTATCGCGGAACAAAGTCGAGTGGATTTCTTGGATCAATGTCGCGGCCGTAGAGGAGCTTGAATGTTAATTTTGCAAGCTGCAGGCCAGAATCTTCGAAATCGACGGGAGATACGGCATGGGATGGCATTTTGGTACCATCGTCAAAGAGTTTGTTGATGGTCTCGTTAGAGCCAAGCACTTGGATCCGAAGGGCTCTGTCTAGGGAGGGAGGGTGATTACGGCCCACAGGATGTTGCTGGCAGGGAGGGATGATGAGGTGAGCAGGCATGTGGACTGTGGTCGAGGAAGACTGAAGGAATATGGTTTGCAAATGAACAATTGTTTAAGGCGTTGTTGTTGAATTCTTCCGCCCAGCTGACTTCTCGTGAATCTCGTGCTACTTATACTACATTAGGCTAAGCGCCATTCTGCGCCGCTATCTCCGTCACTTCTCAGTGTTGCTGGAGTGCGCCGTCTTAGACTAAAGCTCGTGGTCTCATCCTGTGCGACTGCTCAACCCCCTTGCTAAAAGACTCCACCTGCTTAAGTGCTCACCTTGAGGAAAAATCTCAGACGCGCCAGCCGCCAATCACGCGCTCTCCCTGTGACGACGGTGCGTCCTCGCACGGACCAAATCACATATGTCAGGTGACGGCCCAATCGATTACGGTTTTATTAGCGAACCTGCGACTCAGCGGCAACTGAAACGAACCAACCTCAGTATCTCCCCAAATATATTGCTGTTACTCCTTATAAAGCCGGAAAGATTGTGACTTCTGACTGTGAACTTATGTCGCGAAAGCGAACGCGTCCTACCGAAGATCGAGACAGCCTTCCATCTATCACGAAGAAGAGGAAGCACTCGTCGAAAGTTGAGGAGTGGATCGAACTCCAGAGACAGCCTCGATTGACAGAAGAAGCTGTAGACGATCTTAATGAGGAATTGGATATGGACGCTCAATCGTCTTGCAGCTTCACCACATCCGACTCAACCGGTACGATCAATGCGTACAGCTCTCGATTCGAAGCCGAACTACGTCGTCGCGGTGTCATATTCATTGAAGACGAGGAAGAGCGAGCCCCAACCAACCTTGACGATCTAAAGACCGCTATTTTTGCGTCAAGAGAGAGTCCAGAGCCAACCGAAGATGATGTCAAGAAGTTTCGCAAAAGAATACGCAAAAGTTCAAACGAGGCAGCCGCACTGCAGAGCACACTCTCAAAGATCATCCCTCTCGACGAGATATGGGATCGTGATGATCTCCTCACAATCCCTAATCAGCAGTGGGACAAGAAAGTTTCCCTCCCTTCCGATGCACCGGTGTCGACTCGACTTGCTACTCCTAAGCCGGACCAGACTGTGGGACTGTCAGCATCAACCCTGGCCTGCGACAATGCCCTTGCGGTTTTGAGGCCTTGGGCTTTCCCAGTTACGGCGGCGCCAGACCTTACATTCCCGCTGTTCACTGTCGAGGGGAAAGGAGACCAAGGGAATCTGAAGGTGTCGAGGCTCCAGAACCTTCACAACGCTGCAGTAATGCTGCACAACTTGTTGCAATTACGGAAGGCCGTAGGGACGGAGCAGGAATTTTTTGATAAGGCACAAGTCTGTACCCTCGGTCTTACGACAGAGTCCATTGAGCTTTGCTATTACTGGGCTACTCAGGATTCGGACGGTAGAATAAGTTACTGCGGGCAAGCGATCAATTCTTGGAATCCAAACAGCAAATCGAGTAGCGAGTACAAGGAGGCGCGAAAATGCGCGCGAAACGCCTTAGGTTGGGTTCTATCTGAAGGCTGTAAATGGATATGGAGTGATCTGAAGCGGATTGAAGAGCGACTGAAGGCAGTGCCTGAGCTGAGCCTTGAGCAGAATTTCCAAATCACTCCTCCTCAAAGCCAAGCGGACCTCGAAGAAGGAAGGAAACGGCGACGTCACTCAAGCGTTCACGATGCTAACAGTGCATCTCGGTCCGCTTCACGGGCTTCCCTCAACAGGCTTACAAGTGACACGCCAGCGGGTATGCTCTAAATGGGCACTAATTAGTAGGACAACATTCCAACAATATATGCGAGTGAGAAGGTAGAGGTGGCTAGACAATGACGGGTGGCTGGAGACATTCGCCATGGTCACACGTATTGGAAATATCAACGCTGACCGACGTAGAACATGTCGGAGAAGAATGCACAGAACAACACTTAGCAAAGCTATAGAATCTATTTCAATGTGTACGGTAACAGCGAGCATCCATGTACCTTTGACAGGTGATTTTTGAAATGAAGGTGACCAAAGAGAACTATGCCAGAGAGTCTGCAAAATGGATCTGGGCATGGGATTAGATCATCCTGCCCGAAGAAAACAAGATGCTGGCGTTCAACGTGCTCTCTTGCCTTTCGAGCGCGACAGAATGGTCGCGAAAGACCTGTCTTACAAACACAGAATATGCACTCATTGTTCGTTATCACGATGGGAGCCGGTAAGGGTTCCGGACTGGCTTTCGGAGTGAGCTCGGGGGAGGGCAGAATGCCCCAATCGCGACTGCGTCCACTTCTTGGCTTCTGAGGGAGTTCCTTCTTTTGACAGAGCGAGACCAAAGCGTTGATTGTCTTTGCACGGTAGTCAACTCTTTCCCACGGATTGAGTTCGGGCAGTGGTTCACACAGTAGCTCGGCGACATGCCTTCGTTCCGTCAAGGTGTACTGGACCTGCGATGGCTTCCATTCTTCCTCTTTTAGGTCGAGAGCGAGAAGGCTGAGTTGCCTCCGCGCATCCTCAGTTTCGATCTGGTCGAAGAATTGGGCCCGCGATTCTTGTAGCTTTTCTCTGGTCAAGCGCTTCTTTGCTTGCTCGAGGTCAGAAGTTGTTTGTTTGTACAACTCGAATATCTTGCTTCCAGCCGCCTCTGCTTTCTTAAGTGTTCCGTGCATCCTTTTAGCTTCTTGTGAAATCGTGTCCCGTCTTTCCCTAAGTTCTACAATTAGCGGGTGCGTCTTCAACGAGTCTACTTCATCGTTGGTGAGTTTGGTGGGAGCGCGAGGATCAACGTCACGGCTCATGTGTGAGACGGATTTGAAGATGGCGTCCGCAGATGGACGACCGAGAAATGCAGCCTGCACGTCACATTGGATTCGCTCGTTAATGTAAGCCTGGAAGATGCCCGCATCTTTGTGGCTCATAACCTGCTGCAGCTGCCCTTGCGTCCCGACAGCTGTAGGGCCTCATTTAGTAACAGAACAGTAAACAGTACGACGAATAGTGAGACTCACCATCGACTGCCTCGCCAGTCCCGCGTCGTATATTATACGGGTTGAGAATTTTCATCATTCCTGCCATCATCCCGAGCCGCTGGAGGAAGTAAAGGAACGTGTGGTAGCGGAGAGGTTCATCTTTTGACGTCTGAACACCATCAGCAGAAGGGATAGCTTGTCTGAATACAGGCTTGTTCTTCCAGTCTGTTTTCCATCTCAAGCGCATAGATTTGCGATGCCTATCCACTCGAAGCTTGAATATGTCTTCCGCACGTTCAAATTCCAATTCGAATGCATTGTCAAGAATGCCGATAGCGATCATGCAAACAACCGGGTCGAAAATGAAGTCGTCAACTTCATAGAGACAGAAGATTTTTCTGTAGTTGTTAGCGACAACGATCTGGAGCTATTCATGCATGACGCACCGTTTAAAGTTTCTCTTGTGCCCTTTTGTGAATTGCAGATCGACTTCCATGGCAAGGATATCGCGATCGCCATCTTTGTTCGGTAAAAGGACGAGTGTGATGTGCTTATAGCAAAGACATTCCACGATCTCTTCAGAATTCCAATCCATGGCGTCTCCATTATTGCCTTCGATATCCGGTCCAGCGTCAGAATCGCTGTACTTCACATCACTTTCATCGTCCGCGGGAATGGAGTACTCAGGCAGCACTTCTGCGTTCCTCTTAACATAAACCAGCGCACCTGGCCGGGTCGCCGTATACGCACAGAGGAGTATCAAGAATGCAAGCTGAAGTCGTTGCCGCTCGTCAGGGAAAGTCGAAGTATCTAGCGCCCAATGGTGGTGCAAAACAAGGAAAACGTCGTCGATATTCATGACTGGCTTCTCCTTCGTGCTTATATCGAGCTTATAACGTTCAGTCAATTCGCCATTGATGTACTAAACACTGTCAGCGCCTCGCCTCAGAGCCAAAGAGGTGTATGCATACATCGTTTACTTCCTGCCTCCATGTTTCGGGCCATTGCCTTTCAGCGTGCTTTCGGAAAAGCTGTCGCCAATGCTTGAATTTCTGGCGAAGGCTGATCCTCTTTCGTGAACGGTAGTTATCGAGGATCCATTCAAGGAAGACCATTACGTCGTTCCTCAGCGGTTTTGAGATGTTGTAGAGGATCTATTTTAATATTCTTACAGTACCTGAAAAGGCGGTGAGATAAACATGCGAGCATGTTAGGACAAAGGTTTCTCACTTATGCCATCTTATCCAGACTTCGTTCACATTGTTCTTCGTGGAAGGGCTGTGGTTCTTCCTCACCACTCCGATCTTGTCCAGCTGCCGACGTCGCTTCTGATAGTGATCCGCGGCAAACGCGGCCACCTTCTCCTTTGCACGTCGAACCATACTGTCATGCTCCAGTAGCAAAGATATGGTGTCGTCCAGACAAGGCGGGAAGTATACATAGAATCGGGAGAAGGGGGGTGATTTCGTCCCCAATGGAACTGGTTGGCGGGGTTATTGTCACTCGAGGAGATTGCTCCCCAAGAAGGTACAGCAGAATGGAATGGCAATCTGGAAACCATCAGTGACAAGAAGAGGCAGAAGAGCGTGAGGAGTAGCGCACCTAGACCGCGTATGCCTACAAGTGATATGGCTGGACACAATGTGATGCAGGCGGAGCTCCACGCCCATGTAACGAAGGACTGGTGAATGGGCAAACCGCCGCGCAATCCTCGACTTCGCTGGAAGAAGGCCATGGTGGATTTTAAATCAGTAGGGAAGAATAGAGAAGCAGAGGGGGACCAGTTTCGGAGCCCCGAAATATCATGAAGACACAAGAGTAGCGGCGAGGCAGTGCGGGATGGCAAGTTCCCGAATTGGCGCCGCTTGACATGGGCACCCCACTTCAGTTGGTGCGTGCAAAGCAAGGGGCCCTGGGTGCGAACGCCGCCAGAAAAGGCGGCAAAAACCTCCAAAAACGGCGGCAAAGGTCCCAGGACATAGAGTTACTGCCGTAAAATATAACCGTCACCACCGCTCCTGCCCTAACAGGAGGATAATGGAGTCTAGCTCGGTAGAGCACAATACCCTTGCATTTTGTGCTGACTGGATCGCCGAAGGTGGAATTTTGATCCGCTACTACCGATGCCTTGCTTATTGTTGATTAGTGACTGTTGACTCGAATACATATAGCATCTGCGGAGGCAAAATCAGTTACAAAGCCATGAGGAAATGGTGGCTAAACCTGAAGTTTCTAAGGCATCTGAGTATGGATTTATTTGGGGGTACGAAATCGAATCATGTGTAGTCCATTTAAAGTTTACAGTGTCTGCCAATGCCAGTTTACTGCATCTCAGAATATTCCTAAGATGTACATGGATATGCTCAATCTAAGTGTGGTAACAATTTATTCCTGCCTCTGAGCTTACGCTCCCTTAATGCCTACCATAACCCTTCAGGAACTGCGAGATAACCCCGTTAACGTGCTGATAGGCGGCGCGCAAATGGTGTGCTGTGTATGGGTTGGTGTGCTGTGCATCGTTCAGAGCACCGTGGAAGTGGTTGGAGTTCTGCAATCCGCCTGGAATGACTCTCAACAGAGATTGTGCTTCGTCACTCCACCGTTTGCTAATGCCCATGATCTTCGGTGCAGCTTCTACAAAATGTTTGATGACTATCGGCTTCCAGATAGAACTTTCCACATTTTGCATCCACTCAATCATGGCGTGGTAAATGGTAGTTGCATGTATCTTCGCGTCGTACCGGCGGGAGTGCAAAGCAACGTTGGGAACGAAATCGTATCCAGGTTCATTGTAGAGAGGCTTGTCGCTGAGGATCATGGATTGTATGGAGACAAGAACCTGGAGGATGGTTGACTGGTCCCGTATCCAGGGCTGACCTGGGTATGTCCCGAGGATTGAAAGACATACTAAATGAGCAGTGAGATTTAGCTTTGAAGCTTCGGTCATTGGAGTTATCACCTTTGCCATCAGCGTAGAGATTCGGGTTGAAGCTTACTCTGCCACCGCCCGTTGTCCGCAATATGACCAGCGGTGGGTTCAGTGGGTAATTTGTAGGACATAGAATATCGAATTCGAAGAGACCATTCTCGTATGGTGTGTCAGCTGGACCAATGATCAGGGCTTTAAGTATATCTGGTCTTGTAGACGCATAACGGATGAAGATTCCAGGTGGCAACGAAGTCTTCATATTCGCAATCTCCTCAACCAGTCTCTTCATTCGTCCTTGAATTGGTGGTGGTTGTGGTACGGACCTCATACGAAGATAGAGACTGTGGTTCTGCATTATAACTCGGTCGTCGATCTCTTCTGCGCAATGTTCTTTGTGATATTTTGCGAGCGGCTCGTAAGTCGGAGCCTTCTGCATCAAGTCCTTGGACGTCTGATTTGGCTGGAATGAACGACCCAATTCGACAATTTGATTGCACAACAGAACTTGCATTTGGCCATTCTCAGAAGAATATTCTCTCGGAGTTAACTTGGCGGCCTTGATGATGACGAGCGCTTGAGTACTCAGATTCTTAAAGTAGGAACTGATAGGCGGACTTCTTTCACTGACGTTAAAGCCTTTTTTACCCTGCGTAATGGAGAAAAGCGTAGCTCCGTCATCCTTGCTATCTCTTTGCTTCAAGACAGCTGCTGAGTATAGTTTGTGCTTGGTGAGAACCCTCACAAAGTTCAACACACGTCGATAGAGGCTGTGGCGTTTGGTGACATTCTTTATAGAGTCATTTCGGAGAAGCTCTGCAACTTTGTCGAGAACTGTACTGGCTTGCAAAAAGACAAGAATCAGCGGTGTGGTAGGTCCATCCGTGTCGGACAGAATTTGCGTAACCACAGCGAGAACATCTCCGATGATTCCGTCTTTCTGATCTTCTGGAGTGTTCCTCAGAGCCATTTCTGTTGCTTTGATCGACAAGATTTCGTTGAAAGTGTCGGTGCCTCCGTAGCCTGTACCTTTGGCCTTTCCAGACACGCCGGCAGGACCACCCGGAAGACCCCAAGCCATGCCCATGCCATAGGGTCCTCCAATTTCTCCATAAGGGTTTTGCGGTTCCATCATAGATTGCTGTACTTCCTCGTTAGAGGTAACGCCATCAAGTCCGCAGAGTAACGCCCAAAGGATGAAGACCAGACCTTTGTTGCAGCAGTAATCCACAGATACGCTGCCTAAGGCCTTGAGTTTGGATGAAGCGCCTGTGTGCGTCTTTTGACAGCCCGCACATCTAGATGTACCGCACACCTTGCATTTGATTGCTGCATTGATCTTTCCTGTAGCTCTCCACCCGGTAAAAGTTTTCCACACTTGTAGTGAATGTTTGAGAAACTCATGATCCCCACAACGAGTCTGTTTCAGCTGCTCGTAGTAGCTTGCTAAAGTGTTGGGCAACGCAGTTTTGACGGAAGGTAAGGCCTTGCCCAAATCTTTTCGCAGATTATTCATGTTCGCGAAGGAGGTAGTAAAACGTCCACAGTGGTGATCGGAATCGCAGAGTATTTGCGGCAAATTGGAGAGTAGGCGGAGCGAGGGTATTTTAAAGCAGTGAATCTTTCAATGAATGCCATGCTGATGGCGAACACTGATGACTGTGACATGCTATTATATATCCAACTCTTAAGTGACTTATGTGTGTCCCTTTTACAGCGAACAAGCGACTCACCAGTAGTCCTTCATTAGATATGAGCAGGCCAATAAACCCACAAGAACTTGCTGGTATGTTCTCTCACCTGCAACTATACTTTAACAAGAATTGCAGTTACCGAGAGCTAGCTGATTATAGCAATCATGTTCAGAGTCAGAGGAAACATCGCATGACTTTTTCGATTCGGATTTCAACGGTACTTCTCAAACTCTTTCTCTTCTGCAAGCCTTCTTTCTACTACATCCAGCACACCCTTATCATATACGCCTTCAGGTCTTTTGCCACCATTTAAGACGTCCTGAAAATGTTTCTCAGCCTCCGGTTTTGTCATGCATACGAGATCAGTGAGCTTCAGCATCGAAGTCTTTTGGCCAGGATACTTCTCCGCGACAAAATTCTTAGGTGGGCTTCTCCATCGAATGAGTACTAGTCGTGCCGATAAACCGCTAACAACACTCTTTCCTCGAAATACCTCTTCTATCAAATACCCGACGTCATCAGCATCCAGCGGGATGCGCAGTCCAATAGGATTTTTGCCTATCGCCCTCGCCAGCTTCTCTTCGTAAGCTTGTAGCGTGGCATGAATGCCTTCATACATTTTGTCCCTCGCTTTCGAAGGAAGGTAGTCATGCGGGTAGCCAGAGATTTCGAGCATGATATGATTCGCGACACAGAGACCAAATATCGCAGGCATAGGCCCAAGAACCGGTAATATTCGTACACGGAAGTCTTTCAGCACACTCAGTTCTCCAATGTTGCCCTTTTCGAACTCTTCGTCAGGGAGTGGGAGAAGTTCTGCCTTTCCTGGTCCAGTCTTTTCAGACGAATAAACGACAGGAATACCGTCTTTGACTCCTTTGATTCGTAGCCTTCGCCTTGTCGATTTCGAAAGTGGATCGTCTGTGCTTGCTGATATATCGCTGATGAAGACTCGTGTTGGATCTGATTTACACCCAGCGCCCATTGACGAAATGACCTTTAATGAATGCGAATGGCAATAGTAAAGCAAATCTACTTTGCTATCGATATTATCAATTGCATCGACAACAAAATCCGGAGCCTGCCCTTGCAAAGGTCCAAGCTGCGTATCCGCAGCCGATAAGCTGAATAGCTCATTGCGGCAATCAAAATGCACCCAAGGCGCGATCTGTTCCAGCCTTTTTCGTATACAAAGTACCTTCGGGGTTCCAACATCTGCTAAAGTCGCAACTGAATGCCGATTAAGTGACGAAAGTGAGACTTGGTCGAAGTCGATTAAGCGTATCTTTTGAACACCAGATCTGGCCAAGGCGGCAGCCGCGTGAGATCCAACTCCACCGCAACCAACGACAATGATGAATGATTTGCGGAGCTTTTCTAATCCCTCGTCCTTGAGAAATACACGATTCCTTGCCAATTGTTCAAGAATGAGTTCGTCATCGTAATCACCCTTGCGTGCTCTGACGGCAAGAGCAGCACTTCGTTTGTCCTCATCGGTTGGAGAAAAGACGCCGGATGCAGCGCCATACTCTGTGAGTCCAGATGCCTCCATCTCTTCGGAGAGCTCAGTTACTTCTTCCTTGAGATGTCTGATTCGCGACGTCCTTCGAAAATTTTGGTAGCTCAAAAGAACGCCGACGGCTACGGCTCCAGATGCTAAGGCTGTGATTGCAAGCTGAAAATCGTGTGATGACACGGTGCGAGATAGCCATGACATTCTATAAATTTTGTCGACGAAGAGCTCGAGGTAGTTGGAATAGAGATGGAAGTTTGGTCGTGTACTGCACCATTCAGCAAATTGCGCGACTCATTTTGCCCGCGGACTTGGCAGCTTGCTGACACATTGCAGGAATTTCTCCAGAACGGCGAGAACTTCCGTTCATCTTTTAACAATACACTCCTTCCCAGTGATGATACTATTCACCGAGCTTCATGAGCCCACAGTTAGTGTTTCTGACTAGTTGGGCAGGGACTGAGGACGAACAGAAATCAGAGGGAAGGCCGCGCAGGTTCACACGTCGCGTAACCTCAGCGTACAACATCTTCTTAACATGGCTGTCAAGACACGCGCCAATGACGATAATCTAGCAAAACCTGCTTGAAGCTCGGATCCAGGTCAAAAGGGTCTTTGTAGCTGGTGATAGCAGAAAGAGTAGTTTTCAATCGGACGGCGTAGACTCTGTGATGGAGAGCGTTGAGTAGCTGTTGGTTTCGCGTAGATGAAGCCTTGGGGTTAATTTACGTACAATTTCCTATCTGTCCTGGATGGAAGATGTACTGTAGGTCCGATGATGATGACGGCGAAATTGCCAAAAGCCAAATTTGCAGGTAGCCTTAGTCGTTTCACGCGATAAGGTTACTGTTGAGAACGAGAGAGCTAATCTGAGGACCTTTTATTCAATAGCAAGACTGTCAGAACAAGATTTGGGAGTACTATCGACTGAATAATTCCTAACCACCTGACCAATCCCGCTCCACTTCGTTCAAAAAGTGAAACCATTCGAATTCCATTCAGTCACAGCCTCTTCAACGGGCAGCTAGCCAGCAACTTGCACTACATGGGTGCCAGAGAGTGAATCCTTTTGCTTCTGTCTTTCCTGCCAGTCCGGTGGGCGCCAGTCAAAGAAGTCGAGGGCCTCGACTGTCCATGCCCCTTTCTCTTGATCCTTTTGCTTCTCCAGCGATTTGGCCGCACCTTGCGCATCTCCTTTGATATCTGACGGCGCTTGGTTTCTGATTCCTTCATTCTCACTCAAGCTTCTCCGTATTGCTTTCTTGCCCAAGTGAGCTGGATTAAGCTTTCTCGCAGGGGGCCTGCTAGCTGCTGCTTCAAGCGGTTCTTGGTCGACCTCAGCTGCTAAATCTTGGCCATCTTGTGGAAAGAAAGCTGCGGCGTCATTTTCGGATTGAACGCGGTGGAAATTCCGAATATCTCTAGCTATGACTGACGTTCGTCGCTCGGGGTTGACGTCTTGTTCGTCGGCGGCTTTCCGAACTGTTCGCTCATTAGCCTTCGCTGGAGACAACCTTCGCCCAGCCTCCTGAGCACACATCGCGCTGAAAATGGGGGATGAAGGTGGACTTGATTCGAATTCTACTATAGGTGCGACGCTTTGTCGTTTCGATTTAGGCTTTGCCGCTGAGCTGCTGCGTTTCTCCGTTGGTATGCCATCACCTTTCACTGCCTTATCAATCAACTTTGATGAAGGTTTCGCGCAAACCAGTTTATTCCGAGGCTTTACCTTCACCAACTTTATGAGCTTAAGTCGCGGCTCCCTTTCTGGAGAGAGAATCTCCCTAATATCCTGAAACTCTACATTTTCACCATCTCTTGGTCGGTGTGGAACGTTTGCCTCTACATTATGGATTCGATTCTTCGTACTAATGGGAGGTGATGAGGGCTGAATTTCCGTAAGAGGCGAATCAACCTTCCTCCATGCTAGTGGAACGGCGGGTATTCTCTTCGGTTTCAAAATGGGTGTAGCACTCCGTAGGCCCCGTGGAGTTTCTGGTAACGTGATTTCGGAAGCCAAGTTTTCGTCGTCATTCTCGGAAGTGATATCAATGACTTCAGTTACGCCCAGGCGTTTCTGTCCGGACGCCAAAGGAGCACGTTGTTTCGCAGAGATCTTACTTGTGGCCTTGCTCTTAGCATCCACTTGTCCGGCCTGCAATGATGTCTCTTTCCCCTTCGAAGTATGAGCAGGAGTTGTTGTCCTTATAACGTTCCAAGCGTGATCGCGGCCCATCTTCTGCCTCTTCGTTGCTCTCTCGTCTACACCTCCCGCGCCGTTCTTCATTTCATACGGTGATTTGGTCGGCAGTGCAGCCTTACCCAGCACACCCTTCGGTGTACCCAACAACGTGTTAAGACTCTTGTGCTTCAAATGCTCCGGTCGGGCAGGCAATGCGGGAGGAGGTAGCCGTGCGGCATTTCGATCCATTGGTGCATTTTGTGTGTTACAGTTCCTCTCAGTCTGCTCTTGCTCTCGCTTGTCTTTCTTTGGCTTCTCGAATAACCCTCTCAAATCTGTCTCTTGGGTACCCGTGCATTCCCCAACCTGTACCAGAACTCCTACCTCGAGCTCCAATTCGTCGCCGTCTTGCAAGCTCGCGCTCTCCTTCCAGTGCGTGTCTCCTATCAGGTTGCGGGCAGTGTCGTACACCATGATACGCTTGTTGAAGGTGTGAAAGCGGAGCGTGCCATCTTGCCACCTCTTTTGCTTTCTCCGGAGGTCGTGCGTGTAGAGTGCGCGGAACTCATGGACCGGTGCGGTGTTCTGTGTTGGCTTTATCGCATGCGATTGGCGTGCTATAGGAGTGGTCATATCGAGAAGAGAGAGAAAGGATGTGTGTAATTAATCATTTTCAACGTCATTTATGAGGTGATGTAGCAGAAACGGTGGACGAGACGCGGGGAAGTGAAGATTGAGGTGGAGGCGGTTCGTCGCGACCGAACGGCGCGTGTGCACGTGATTGAATTTACCATTCCCCAGCCTTGACAAAGACTGCGAATGCTGATTGAGAGCCACATGGACAGTATAGACAATGAATATTCTATCAGTGCCTCTGGTGTGCAGACGACTTGTGTCGAGCTCACGAGTAAGTTTAGCGGGTCATTTTGCATTGATTTGGACATCAGCACGCTATCGACCCAACTAACTCGTTGAAAGTCGTCGACTTTCTCAGTTTCCAAATCTGCTATGTATCATACGCCAAACCATGCTGTCCAAGAGAGAACTAAGAACACTGAAAAAGGCAAATCCTTCTACATCAGTAAATACCTTGCGTGCGGTACTGGAAGGTATCGTATCTGGAGGCATCAGTTAGTTTCAACAGATATGGGCTGCGAAAGAAAGAACAAACTTACAGCCTCGTATAGTAGCTACCAGCGCTCTTCTGCACAAGTTCATCCACAAAGCTCTCCGCCTCCTCTCTGCTCAGATGCAGGACGAAGCGCGCCCGCAACGCATTCACGACCGCCTGAACGCCCAGCGCAAAGCAAGGCATCGTCGACTCTCTCCCCATGACATCAACCAGCATGACGATCTTCTCCGCATCCTTGCGCAGCGCCTGAAATGCCGATTTGCACAGCTCCTTGAAGCTGTCGAATGCAGGGGCTCCGAGGCCTCCGAGAACGTCAATGTACTCCTGCGTCAGCTTGAACGGCGCTGCTTCGAAGCCCATGCCGCCGGGCGAGTTCGAAAGCATGAAGCCGAAGTCGATGTGGATCATGTGTCCTTGGTTGTCGATGAGGATGTTGCCGTTGTGGCGGTCTTTGAGCTGCAGGACGTAGCATATGACGCTGTACGCCGCAAGGCTCCTCATAAATGCGTCGACGCCAGCGGCGTAGCCTTCCGATTCGGGTTCTCCAAACGCCTTGATGAAGTGGTCTCTCAGAGTTGCGATTCTCTTTCTCGGATTAGCGTTGGCGGCGATGCTGGCGAGCGTCATGCTCCGCTTGAGGGAGTGCAGCGAGACGCCGTTCGTGATGGTCTCGATGAGCCCGGATGATTCGCCTGTAACCAGAATCCGCATCTCTTTCACCCACACGGGAACGTTGTGCTGATCCCAGATCTTGCCACACACGCGAATGAGCTGGCATGCGAACGCCTCCTGGCGCAGATCGGCACCCGTCTTCACAATCATGGAGACCAAATCCCAGTTCTTCATCCAACCGAAAGGCGATGTCTTGCGGATGCGCTCTTTCTTCATGGACCATTCTTCACCAAACGTCGCTGCGCTTGGGTCGTCACGGTCACCTTGCCGGCGAACGCCACCAGTTTTCTCGTCGTTCTCCATGCGTGCATCTCCTCGACCTGGATTTACGTTGGCGGTCGCGCCTGCGGCTTCAAGAGCTTGATCTAGTTCCGGATCTTGTTCAGGGTTTCCTGCTTTTGCGATGATCGTATCGAAAGTAGTGGCCTGGTTAGAGTCTTCCATAAGGAAGCTCTGCTCTTCGAGATCCTGCATGCTTGCGATGATCTTCGCTTTGATGGCTGCCACCTCGGCTCTAGGTCTTTTGTTATTCTGGTCAAGCTGTGCGAGCATCTGTGAAGCTGCTCGCATGTGAGTGGCGAGCGCAGAGATATCAGGCTGGTCGGGACCCTGCGCTCTATCCTTTCCTGAAATCGTCTCTTTGCGCCGTGATGGGCTGGCCGAGCGACTGATGTCTGTTGTTGAGGTTCTCGGTGTAGAGATAGCGGTCAACGAAGATCGTGCATTGGTCCCACTCGATGTCCGTGCGGCGTATGCTTTTAATGATGGCTCAGTAATTGATAAAGTCTTCATTGTTGAGAGGTCAGCTATATCTTGTTCGTCAAAGAAACTCTTCGGTAACATGGAAGTCCCGAGATCTCCGTTGGCTGGTTCAAGAACACTATCCGCTTCGGGCTTTGGGGATGGCTCTTGACTCGATGGTTGGCGAAAAGCTTCACTGAGGTCGAAAATACGCTTTCTAGTGGTACCTCTTTCGGCCAGGAGTTTTGTAATGAGGCGCTCATTCTCTTCGGAGTCCGGGTCAAAATCAAAATCATCTCTCAATATTTCCACCATAAGTAGATATGGAACTCTTTCGGCGCTATTTAGACTTGTGGCTTCGGCAGGATTCAGACGAACGATACGATGATGTTTGCTTCTTGCGGGCATGCCATCTTCCAAAACAGCTGGGCAGATAAATGGAACGTCGACTTCTGTTGGAAGATCCTGCGCGATGAGCGCTAACTCAGCTCGAAGAGCACTTAGCCTTGCAGGCTTGGGAACCGAGACAAGGCGGTTGGAGATATCTTGTAGTGCCGTGAGGAACGCAGTTTCGTTTCGAAAATAGTTCGATCGTAGCATCTTGATCTTTTGCTCGCGTGACATGGTCGATGCCGAGCGTGTTCGAGTAATGTGAGAATGCCGTCGCACGAGGTCACCAGGTCGTCCATTGACCTCAGCACTCTTAGGTGGTGAGGGAAGTGGAGGATCTGGGTGTACTCTGATATCAGGAAGAGACGATGTGCTAAGTCTCGCATCATCGACCTGTTGGCCCATCATTTGACGATGCTCGACAGTGGTGGGCTTGTTTGATCTTGAAGAAGGTCGAACACCGGTTTTGACTTGTCTTGCGCTCTCCGCTCGGGTCGGGTTCGATCCTTGCGGTTTCTTTTTATCAACGCCATCCTTTGGTCCATTTGCGCTTTCCCTCTTTCTGGGTCTTGTCGGCGTTCCGGACACCGTGTTACTCTTGGAAATCTTTTGCACCTGGCCATCATCTGATATTGTCTCCTCGTTTGGTCGAGGCCGCCGAGCTTGTGATATGGCTAACGGGCCGGCATGTCTTAGTAGCCAAGGAGTTGCAACACCTGCGATTATGATGCTGGATAACACGGTGACAGGCAGAATGTTTTCCTTGATCTTCTCACGTTTTGTGTCGATGCCGAAGACTATCCTTTGGACTTTATTATATACCCTTCGACATGTACTGAAATGAACGGATAGCGGGTTTCCTGAAAGGTCGCGGAGATAGGTTTGGAACAGCCAGAATGTCTACACGGGCGCGGCATAGTCAGCTTCGGGCACACCGGATTTCAAGTTATGCGGCAGCATCTGCCGCGACAGACATACAAGTAAAGCGGAGTTCACCGACTCCTCACAGAGGTCCAATACGAACTCTTCCAGTGCCATGGACTCATTGTCGACCGAGATGACAAGGTGACAGAGCTGTGGGAGGAAGAACTCCAGCTCCTCGTATGAGAATTGCCGTAGCTTATTGCACAGCACATATCGTATGCCGACATGGTCCGCATACCGACTGTATCTCAGTCAGTGTTCACGCCCGGAGTGGCAGGTCGGAATATCGTGAGGTCTCACAGCAAATACTGGATTGTCAGAGAAGGGTCTTTGTTGAAATGGTCGCTTTCGAGAAACCGCTCTAGCAGATTCCAGCTCATCTGGAAGGCGTCATGGGATTGGAGGAAAGAAGGTTCAGAGGAACAAGTCTTAACATCATCGATCTGAAGGGCTGCGAGTTGTATGCAAGATTGAAGTGTCAAATGCGCTTGCTGTTCCGATGCTTTCTGGAGAGACAGAATGGTGTGCAAGACCCGACTCCGTAATTGGCTGATTAATTGAGGGTCCTAGCCCTTCGGTTTCGACCGCGACGTTACATGCGATGCAACCCTTGTTCTAGGCATCTGATGCAAAATGGAAGCAAAGAATGCCACTTGTCTAAGCTTGCAAAGATTTACTCATGGTACCAGCTACCACAATCCATCTTACAATCTCTGCACGACGCGACACGAGCGAGCAAAAGAGTAAAAATTATTTTATTTGCCAGGCGATACATCCGGCATCTCCGGTCCTGAATCTCGCTGAACTACCCTAAGGGATTCTAACAAGCAAAACACAACGACTTGCGGTGACGAGATATACCAGACACGCCATTTCTCATAATGGTTACTACTTGTTCATCCATGCAAATGCGCTCGCACTGCCAATGGGGTTACTTGGTCGAGTCTTTCCACCCGGAACGGCGGAGCCATTCTCCTTGACAGACGCGGTTGTCGAAGATGCAGTGCTCTTCGCATCACTAGTAGACGCGGTTCGATTCAGAGCATCCGGAAGAGCGCCTCCTTCGAAGCTGGACCTTCTCTTGCCGTCGTCGAAGAAGCGAGATTGACTGCTGGCAGGAGACGGGGACGACGTCTGAGTGGTCGAGAAGGCGCGCTGTGTGGGCTTGCCAGGCCTCAGAACCTTGATGCCAGTCTCGCGCCGCTGGTAAGTTGCGCCAGCCTTGGTCCAATCTCCTCCCGTCGAGCCTTGCGCGGGCTTGTCACCGCTGTCACGGCGCCAATTGCTCCAAACGCCCGGTGACGTTCCTGAGCGAGCAGTAGCCGGGCCTGAATCGACGAACTTGGAATCAGTGGAGGTATTGATAGTAACAAGCGTAGGGCGCTCCTCAAAGCTTTGACGACTAGCGGTAGGTAGCAGCTCATCCTGCAGAGAGACTTCCGCATCTTGCTTCTCATTCGGCTCCATTTGAGGGCTTGGTTTTGCTGAACTGGGCGATTTCGTAGCGAGGCGAAGTGGTTCAGACTGCGCTAAACCTTCAAGAGGCATGTCTTTATGTGGCAGAGGATACACAATTTTAACCGTATCCAGAGGCGTACTTGTAATGAACAGCGACTTGAAAGCGTTTTCGTCCTCAGGGCGTACCATGGGAATTAGGATTTTGGCTCCGTCATCGTCGTACATAGTGATTGAGTTAGACGAGAAGAGAATGTCGGCGTTGTGCATCCGCAAGATGTCACTGCCAATGAAAACTTGGATAGCCTTGTCGTCTTCATGATTTTCCTTCGTGACCACGGTAAAATCGACCGTAAGCGTTGGCAATTGCGGTGCCGGGCTGCTCGATCGTGATGACGCACAACGGCCACGTGCGATGGCTTCTGGAAGATAGACTGGCAGTTTGATCCTGGATCCACCGCCTTCTTGACGAACAAATTGGCCCAGATCAAGACGATCGACAATTTCCTGGCTCAAGAAAGATGCATAGGAGCCCGAACAAACAGCGGCGTACAACATAGCGTTATGCCTAAAATTGCCATTCAGCCAACAACGAATTATTGACGGCACGGGACCGAGCATGAAGAGGCCAGGCGCGAGACCGGGAGTGTCCAGTGGTGATGCCTGCCCAAGAGTGCTAAAGGGTGTGTCGATACCCAAACTGTTGGCCCGTCCGGAGGTTGCAGAGTGCACCGAGACACCAGCCGAACTCTGGCGTCCATCTGACTTGTGCGAGTACGTCCGCTCAATCATAGGGTGCGCAGAGAGACTGCTACCGGTCCGTGGGATGATATCGATGGAAGCACGGGGTGCATGCGACCAGTGACCTTGGTTCGCAGTCTCGTCGAAGCGGACACTGTTGGCTCGGGAGGATGCACCGATCCTTCGAGGTTCGTCGTCGGCATCAAGCTGAAGACTACCAATCAAGTTGGTAGATTGGTCGTCAAAGCCTTCGAAAGCATCACCGGGAGGTCGATTCACAGGGCCTTTGTTGCTATGAGTATACCTCTACATCTCGAACTGAAGTTGTGGTATCTTCTTACCATGCTGAGGTGTCCCACTGAGTACTCCCGGAAATGGAGACGAGCTCCCCCAAAGACTCTTGATTCGCAAATCCTCCTCATGACGCTTCTCAAGTCGCAAGAGGCGTTCTGCGTGGTCTTGCTGCGTCTGCTGCACTCGAAGCATGTCTGCCTGAAATCGCCAGATGTCGTTCTGGGGAGTGAATGCCACGGTCTGTGGATCCATCGCAACACCTCAATACATTGAGATTCTTTCTTGCCGAGACGATTCAGCTCTCCGAGCCAATATCTTTGACTAGGTGGCCAAGTTCACTCGCCTCGCCGCCCACCGCAACCCTGCCTCGCCAGGAACTGGGCGTCGCGCGGACGCCTCCACGAGGCACGAAGATGAGCGCAGCGTGTCTTTATGTCCGTGTGGAGGTCAGTTTCGGCTGTGGATCATTGCAGGATTGAACGGAGATGAACGACGTTGAATAAGGCCGAGAACTAGCACGCTGTTGGAGAGATCTAATCTGGGTCTGCTTTGAAAGCTGCGGTTGAACGGCTCGAGAGGGGAAGTGCAAGTGGAAGTGGAAGAGGTGGAAAGGCGGCGCGGAATGGTCAGGAAGATCCGAGAGAGCGAGTGATTGTCGCCGTTCTTTATGACACAGTTTTGGAGGTGGTGACCAGAGGAAAGGGGACCGAAATGGACGATGATGACTTCAGTGGACTGGTAGCGTATTCTCCGAAGGTCGATCGTTGCTTGGACGTGGAGAGCAGGGATTTCGAGAGGGGAGTGTTCGAAAGAGATAAGAGGTGGCTGCGCAAAGAAGCCTAAGAGATGATGTATTGAGCGAACAAGATCGAAGGTGTCTGTGCCAATTTCGCGACAGGAATGGTCGGAAAGGCAGATGTTCTGCTGCGTTCGAGAGCGCCACGCAAAAACGCGCGGCGGTTGGCGCTTCCGCCGTTGAGACTTGACGCCCAATGAAATATACTACCACTTCTGACCAATGACATGCATCTTATACCTATCTGTTTCTTCAAACCTTGAAACGCTCTCTCTACTCTGTAAGGACTCTTGTATTCATATAATCGGCATATGTTGTCAATATCAAAGCAAATACAATCGCGTACAGTATCTAGTAATACTAAGATTTCAATCGAGCCTCCAATCCCAGTCCGAGGTATCGTATCTAGTTTGCCCATGCAACAATCCACAACGCCTGTTAAAGCCTCCATCTACGCCATGCATCTTCGTCATTCCACACAGGTAGTGGGAAAGAGAGTTTGTCAGGCATTTGCTCGGGCCATTCATGTTCCATGAGTTTCATGAATTCATCGTAGAGCACTCGATAACCTGCAGGCGCCAAGTGAAGACCTGGAGAGGTAAGTGGATGTGTTCAAGTTTCCGTGCGCGGGCGTGAGCAATCAAATACCGTCTATCAGCAACTCATTGAGCACTGGATTGTTGTCATCCATGGATCCAGGAGGTGGGTTACCGGGCTTCCAGCCGGCCTTCATTGCGAAAGCAGTCCATAGATCAAGGACGGGGATTCCTAGCTCCTTGCCTCTATCTCTCACGGCATCCGCATATTTCATGGTGTTTACAGCCGTTCGTTTCGGGCCCTTTTCCGTCGTGTCGTCAAGATATCTCTGTTTGCACTCCTGCACCGGGGGAGGACTGATAAAGATGATTTTTGGGTCTTGAGCAACGACTGACGGATGCTGAACTATTTTAATCAGGTTCTTCTTGTATTCTGGCAACGGAACGCATTGATTATCTGTCTCTTGAGGGAAGCAGGCATCGTTTGCTCCTAGAAATACGACCTTTCAACCGTCAGCGTCGACCAATCTGCTAAATCAGAGCGGTTAACGCACCAGAAAGCGGACCCTAGTCACGTTCGGGGACGGAATCACGCTGGAGAGGATACGCAAGGTCAATTCAGTGTTGTAGCCACTAGAATCTCTAATTAGAAGGTTCGCAGATTTCCAGAGCGTAACTTGCCTCTGACCGCGATTGACGACGTCAAGACGGCGGATATAGGCTTTCACAGTCAGCAAACATTGCCCTCAAAATCGCGAATTACGTTACATTGCAGTGTCGACAAATACTAGGAGGCTAAGGGTGGGAGCGCACGCCGAAAACAGGTGATTCTTCTTTACGCTGGACAATGTACCATTCTGCAGAGCGGGCGTGAAATTGAACCCGGCGTCCTGGCTAGTGGAGAACTCGGTAATGGAGTCTCCAAGCAGCAGGATCTGATCGCACAAGGATGCCTATGCGATGGATGTTAATGTTTGCTGGTTTCAGGAGAAACGATATCAAGAGAGCTGCTCACCATTGTGAATCGCCTTCAGCACAAGGACAAAGACTGCCGATAAGACTGATCTCGAGGCAATGGGTTAGAATAAAAGAGAGTAAGCGGCTTATGACTACTCCATCACCGTCCACGCAAAGCGCCCGACGGCCAGGCACTGTAGGCGTTTCACAGCATAGAAGAGGACTTTAACGCCGTCGGTGGAATTAAAACGAGCCCATGAAACGAGGCAATTCCAGGTTCTCAAATGCCGGCGCCCAATAGGGCTTCAGTGGTCGAGGCTCGAGTATCCTGTCACAATGTAGGGGCAAACACTGGCTCGAAGACGAACAAAAGTCAAAACATGAATTTGGTGTCCGGACCGCGGCCGATTGCCTTTCGGTTGCACAAGGCGAGCGATGTTTGAAAACGAAGGCACACAGAGTGCGTAAGCCAGCTGGACGCAGCGCGTGAGTGGCAGCCAGTGGCAGCGGACGAGGACAACTAGCAGCTGCCTGCATCACTCCAAAGCGTCTACGAATAGCATCCACCACGTTCCTTTGGCCTTTGAGGCGGCCGAGACGAGGCTTGTGGTTGCTTGCATGACGCATCTAATCGCTCCATCCCTGTGCGCCAAATCGACGCGTCGGCCGATGGCTGACATGTATGATGTATGCCATTCTTGCCAAACCTTATTTACGTGTACGTATGGATTTTGTAGAGCTGCCCAATTTCTTGAGACATGATTTCGCGTGGTGGGGATTGGAGCGCAACACGCATCCGCTGCTCTGTGTTTGGTGGCTGCACCGCTTCCATCTTCACTCCATCGAGAGCTGAGACATCAGCCACAGCAGCAACCATCCACGCGATGCCTGCTCGACGCACCGCATCATCACACCCCCCAACTTTCCCTCAGCCCGACAGCTCACTCTGCAACTTGACACAATCTCCTCCACTCGATGCTGATGCTGCCGCCTCCTCACCAAACTCTTCGCCATGCCCAAGTCTGTTGCATCCGTCTACAGCGCTGAACACAACGATGACGACGAAGGTCAAGACCGCGTATTCGACCTCGGAAGTCGAGGTACGGGAGCTTCGTCGCCCAACTCACCAGTATTCCCCAGAAGGACACGCTCGGCCCGCACACTGGACGACTACCAAGGCCAGACCGATGAGAATGCCAGCTTGCTCGCACACTACGACGGCGCCCTAAGACCGTACCACAGCATCGCTTCCACTTCCCCAAGCACTCCGCGACCTCCACACCGCCATCACAGCCGGACAGGGAGCACCAGACTGCCACGAACTCTGAGCAGATCGGGATCCTTTAGTGCACGCCTTGTACACGCCCTGAGCGCCGAAGCGCGGCCAGAATTTCGTGCAGAGCGATCCTTGTCCCTGTCCAAAGATTCATTCTTCAATGTCGACCGTGTCTGGTACGATCAATTTACGTCGACGGACTGGGTGCACGACAACATTGCAGATGCCTTCCGAGTTAAGGCCTTGCACAGCCGTAAAGGCTTTTGGGGAAAAGTCAATGTCATGTTCGACGCCATGCAAGGATGGATCCTGGTTGCAATAATTGGATGCATCACTGCCACGATTGCCTACTTCATCACCACAACTGAGGGAATATTGTTCGACCATAAGGAGGGCTACTGCGAAGATGGTTGGTATCTCAGCCGGAAGAAGTGCTGTCATGGTGCTACAGAGTGTGATATGTGGAGGAGTTGGTCTGAGGCTGCACTCACTGACATGGTTGGTTCGAAATGGATTGACTACGGAGCCTTCGTTCTTTCGGTTCTCATCCTCTCCTCCTTATCCTGCCTTCTTACCTTGCTCTCGAAAACAGTCGTCCCTTCGACTATATCCTTCTCTACCCTCGACGAAAATCTCGGCGCAGACAACCGGAACCTCGACCGCGATGGCGAGGGCCATAAGCGCGACATCAGCCCTACACAGCGAATCAAAGAGTCTCAGGAACGACCTCCAATGGTTTACTATTCGGCGGCTGGCAGTGGAGTTGCAGAAATCAAAGTTATCGTCAGTGGCTTCGTCTTGCACGGCTACCTCGGTGCCAAAACGCTCATTATCAAGACTCTTGCTCTCATTCTCAGCGTCGCTTCGGGACTAAGTGTTGGCAAGGAAGGGCCGTACGTACATATCGCGGCTTGCGTGGGCAACATTTCCTGCCGTTTGTTCTCGAAATACAATCACAACGATGCCAAGCGCAGGGAAGTACTGAGTGCTAGCGCCGCCAGCGGCGTTGCAGTCGCATTCGGCGCTCCCATCGGCGGTGTACTCTTCAGCTTGGAGGAAGTGAGCTACTACTTCCCGCCGAAAACACTTTTCCGAACCTTCTTTTGCTGTATCGCCGCCGCTCTCACCTTGAAATTCTTAAATCCTTACGGCACTAACAAGATTGTCCTGTTCGAGGTCCGTTATTTCCAGGACTGGAAGTTCTTCGAAATGATTGCATTCGTTCTCGTTGGCATTATTGGAGGAGCACTGGGCGCCCTTTTTATCAAAGCAACTCGCATTTGGGCACAGACTTTCAGGCGCATTTCTGTCTTCAGGAAGTATCCGATTCTCGAGGTCGCTCTCGTTGCGCTGGTTACTGGTCTCGTCAGCTTCTGGAATCGGTACACCAGACTGTCAGTAACGGAGCTGCTATTCGAGCTCGCAAGTCCATGCGATACCTTCACGAGCTCCGGCACTGACCTCTGCCCTACCAAAGAAAAGATCCCATCTGTCATCTGGTACTTATCAATTGCGTTTGTCATCAAGGCCGTCCTCACAATAATCTCATTTGGCATTAAGGTTCCTGCTGGTATCTACGTGCCGTCGATGGTGGTTGGCGGCCTCATTGGGCGCATTACCGGACATATTGTCCAGTACCTGGCTCTCAATTACTCGCACACCGGCCTTTTTGGCACCTGCAGTCCAGACGATTCGCCAGAAGCATGTGTGGTTCCTGGTGTGTATGCTCTGGTGGCCGCTGGAGCTACCATGTGTGGAGTTACACGCCTCTCCGTTACTCTCGCCGTTATCCTGTTCGAGCTCACTGGCTCGCTTGATCATGTCCTCCCATTCTCAATTGGGGTTCTGGTGGCAAAATGGACTGCCGATGCTCTTGAACCGCTTAGCATCTACGACCTTCTAACCGATATGAACTCGTATCCATTCCTCGATAACAAAGTCAGACCCATTTTCACATCCGAACTTGGAGATGTCGTGCCTCGGCACGTGCGTGAAGAGAGAGTCATTGACATTTCAAATTCGCCATTGGTTCCTGCCCGACATCTACGTGAACAAGTCGTGTATCTCCAAATGTCAGGAGAGCTCGATGGTGGCCTGCCCATTATTCATGAAGGAGTTTTAGTGGGTCTTATTCCTGCGCCCGACCTTGAATTTGCTCTCGACAAGCTGGAGAACGAGGACAAGACTCTCTGTCTCATGAGCACGCAAGTTCAATGGGATGCGCTGGAGGACTCTAGCGAACTTCCCACTGAAGACCCAACTGACTTCACGCCGTATATCGATGCAGCGCCGGTTGCGTTGGATGTCCACTCTCCAATGGATCTGGTTTACGAGTGCTTCGTTAAATTGGGCTTGCGCTATATTTGTGTGCTGAGAGATGGTAAATATGCCGGCCTTGTAAGTTAACCGGCCTTGCTATATATTTGTTTCCTCAAAGAAGCAAGGCTAATAATGCTGCAGGTGCACAAGAAAGCATTCGTGAAGTACATCAAAGATATAGAATCTGGGCATAGGTCCTAGTAGCCACCGCCATCACATTAGCACGGCGTCAAGGCGTTAGTGCATTACAGCATCATAGCATTACAGCATTGCCTCTGCATCATGCACGTTGGCACTCAGCGAGAGGACGCGGCATCTCACAGGCAAGGGCTTAGATATTCGTGGTTTCCGATACCCAAGCTGGCACAAAGTTACTGGCGTTCTTGGTTGGTGTAGCTGATGTATAGAATAATATCATCACTTAAGCCTCTATTATAAATTCGATCCTCACCAATGGAATTTTGTGGTTGTGCCATCTGATGAATGTTGGTTGACGAGGCTGTAAGGCGGCAAGCTAGCTGGTAGATTGACCGAGAATCACGTGATTGTCCTTCTTCGCCCGATCGGCGCTGCTAGAATTCGGATGATGAGTTGCGTCTGCCGACGATTGAACTTGTTCTTCATTCTCATCTGACTTTACTTCACCCTGCCTCCGGGCCATTCGAGGCCGCACACTTCTTTGCGCACCTTGCCAATCGCCAGCGCATCACTATTCTTTTCTTCTTCTATTATCAGCTTGTTGCTTGTTGTTTCTTTCCCATTTGCGGCCTCCGCCGCCCGCTCGACAATGGCCTTCCAAACGCCTTTCGCCGTTCAAGTATGATCCCTTGCGTGCTGTGATCTTCTCCAATCTTTGGATACACAGTCCAGACTCATCATTTAACTGATCACTTCACAGAACATCGCTTCTGCCACCGGCGAACTGTGGTCCGCGGCCGTCCAAATTCCCTTCAAGAATATCCTCAGTCGATCGCCACCGCAGTCCTCACATCCATCAAAGCAAGAATGGCCTTCCGTCGTTCGCAAAGAGCCGGTATTATGGAGTAGTCATGTTCCCAATACGATAAAAAGAGCGCCTACGACAAAAGCTCCAGTTCCCACTCCTTTGCCCGATTTCGTTGCTTCCACTCCAGCGTCTAACCTACGATCAAGGCCAATACCAGAATTAGAGGCTATGAATCCAACCGCGATGAGTGTTATTTCTTCAGGTAAGGGCATTGCCGACCCTTTCTTTGCTTTGACATTGTTGGTCGATGTAGCCGTGACGCCAGCTAAAACTTCTGTAGTGCCGCGAAATGCCCTTAGTCGTTGTAGTCCCTTGACTCGAAGATTTTCTCCTGCATTATATCGCCTGTACTCGACCTCCAGTCAATTTGGCCCTTTCCTGCTACGGAGGATGCCAAACATCGGTCAGCAAGCGACGCAGCAGAGGCGCTCTATCGTTGCAAACAACTCGTCTTTGAATCTCTTAGCGCATATGGAACAGACTGCCAACAACAATCCGACCAGCGCTACGGCCCAGAATGCCTTCTACTCAGCTCTCCTTCGTGCAAATCGACCGGATATTGTTGTTCAGCGATATGAGGCTGGCAGGTACGCTACGAATCCTGCTTGCGAGACCCTCTACTTGCGGGCGCTAGAAAGAGTAAATGGAACAGCTGCTGCGCTACCCGCACAGAGTGTGACTGCTACGAGCCTTCAACAAAACCTCCAACAAAACACTTCTCTCACGCCCGATCAACTACAAGCAGTATCTCAGGCAGTAGGAGCAAGGACCCATGGGACAAATCACGCCGTAGCACGGTCAGGCTCTGGAGCCAAGGATAACCCGCTGTACGTCATTGTGGAGGAGTCGATTGGTAGTGCCATTCTGAAATGGGTTCGGTTCCTGCTCTGGTTTGCGTTCTCCGCATGGGCTCTCTATGTCTTCCTTACCATGCTAATCGAAGCCGGTGGCATGCTAAGAAGAGTTGGTGGTCATTCACATGCGGAAGCGAAGCCTGAGATGCAGAAGACTCGGTTCAGCGACGTCCACGGCTGTGATGAAGCTAAGGAAGAGTTGCAGGAATTGGTCGAGTTCTTGAAGGCTCCAGAAAAGTTCAACACGCTCGGCGGCAAACTGCCAAAGGGTGTTTTGCTCACTGGTCCTCCAGGTACCGGAAAGACACTACTTGCTCGTGCTGTTGCGGGCGAGGCAGGCGTACCTTTCTTCTACATGTCAGGATCTGAGTTCGACGAAATCTACGTTGGTGTGGGAGCCAAGCGTGTCCGCGAGCTGTTCTCTGCTGCGCGTGCCAAAGCACCTGCTATTGTTTTCATCGACGAGTTGGATGCTATCGGCAGCAAGCGAAACGAACGGGATGCCGCCTACGTCAAGCAAACTCTAAATCAACTCCTGACGGATCTCGACGGCTTTGATCAAAACTCTGGCGTCATTTTCCTCGCGGCCACCAACTTCCCTGAGTTGCTCGACAAGGCCTTGACACGACCAGGACGTTTTGACAGACGGGTCGCCGTTCCACTTCCCGATGTGCGCGGAAGGATTGCAATTCTCAAGCACCACATCCGTAATATGCAACTTGGCACAGACGTCGATGCTTCAGTCATTGCCCGAGGCACTCCTGGCTTCTCAGGTGCCGAGCTCGAGAACCTTGCGAACCAAGCTGCCGTCCACGCGAGTAAACGCAAAGCAAGCAAGATCTCGATGGAGGACTTCGACTGGGCCAAGGACAAGATTATCATGGGTGCCGAGCGACGAAGCGCAATCATCCAGCAGAAGGACAAGGTCATGACCGCATATCATGAGGGTGGGCATGCGCTCGTTGCCATGTTCACCAAAGAAGCCGACCCGATTTACAAAGCGACGATCATGCCGCGCGGGCACGCTTTGGGTGTGACATCCATGCTGCCTGCACTCGACCGCGTGTCGATGGCCAAAGCCGAATACCTCGCCAAAATCGACGTGGCGATGGGCGGCAAAGTAGCGGAGGAGATGATCTACGGGCCCGACGCGGTGACGAGCGGCGCCTCGTCGGACATCCAGCAGGCCACCGCGATCGCATACGCGATGGTGACGCAGATGGGGATGTCGGAGCGGCTGGGCAACGTGGACCTGCACAGCGACTACGCGCGGCTGCCGCCGGCGACGAAGCAGCGCATCTGGGACGAGGTGCGGCGCATCGTCGAGGAGGGCCGCCAGCGCGCCCACGCCCTCCTCTCCGCCAAGCGCAAGGAGCTCGATCTGCTCGCCACCGCCCTCGTCGAGTACGAGACGCTCGGTAAGGACGACATGGAGAAGGTCGTCAACGGCGAGAAGCTCAAGGACCGCCCTAAGAGCGACGCTGAGGTCCCCATCAAGATCCCTGACATCAAGTTGCCCATTGGTGCTGCGCCGTCGCCGGCTCCTGGTCTGCAAGGCCCGGACGGGTCGCCGTTGGGTGAGCCGAGTGCGGTCCCTGGTGGGGGAGATCCATCGCGGCCGTATCCTGCGGGTGGTTGAGTCGAATAATACTATGAGCTAAGGTTGGAGAGGGAGAAGTTGCACCATCTTTTGATTCCGGTTTTCATACTCTCTACTATCATGACGTTTGAGTCATCAGTCTTGTGAGCGTCTCCGTCTACAGCATATTGGTAACTCTCTCGGACAAACTGGTCGTTGCAAGAGCACGACTTTTTCGAGTCACATTGAAGGCGATGCTTCTCTGCTTTCTAATCGTCTGAATTGGGATCCACAACGATGTGCATGCAAACTTGATCCAACTTAAAAATGCCAAACTCCCCAGCATGTACATTCTCGAGAGCAACAGAAGTCCAGACCCAAAACGCTACCTTAACCCTGATATGTCTGCATTGCTCTATGTTTCTCTAGAAGTGACTGTCCGCCTGAATCCCATTGACCTTGACCCCGTCTAGCCCATTAACCATCTTCAGCGTCTCCCTCTCGCGCTTCAACTCCGCCGTGATCTCATCCAGCGTGCCCGCCGCCGCGGCCACAAAGCCCAGGTAGGGCTTGCTGGGCTCGAGCACGCGGCTCAGGTACTCGGGGTGGAACTGGACGCCGACGAACCACGGATGGTCCCTGATCTCGACGACCTCCATGCGCACGCCCTCGTCGTCCTTGGCCACGAAGCCGAGCCCCGCGCCCTCCAGCGTCGCCACGTACGCCGGGTTCACCTCGTAGCGGTGGCGGTGGCGCTCGTGGATGTCCTTCGCGCCGTACAGCGCCCGCAGCCGGCTCCACTCCGAGCCCTCCTGGAAGTGCGAGGCGCGCTGCCCCAGCCGCATGGTACCGCCCATCGTGGTCTTGTCGATCTCGGGCATGAACACGATGACGTGCTCGGCGACGGCCGACGCGTCGAACTCCTCCGACGAGGCCCCGCCGATGCCGCACACGTCGCGCGCGAACTCGATCACCGCGATCTGCATGCCCAGGCAGATGCCCAGATACGGGCGCTTGTTCTGGCGCGCCCACTTCGCGGCCGCGATCATGCCGTCGGTGCCGCGCGCGCCGAACCCACCCGGCACCAGCACGCCGCCCGCCGTGCACACCGCGTGCCACGCCTTGTGGAAGGCGGCCGGGTCGCTGGCTAGCGTCGCGGGCTCCAGGTGCGACGCGTCCACCCACGTCAGGTGGAGGCGCCGCTTGCACCGCATCGCCGAGTGCTCCAGCGACTTGATGACCGAGAGGTACGAGTCGTGGAATTCGGTATATTTGCCGACTAGCGCGATCGACACCGGCTCGTAGAACTGTTGGTTCGGCGTTGTGAGGTTCTTCCACGTCTCCCATATGCTGGCGCCTCTCTGCACAAGGAGCGGCGGCAGCGTGATGGTGTCCAGCTTGAGACCCTCGCGGAGCAATGGTATCAGGCCTTGATCTTCCAGTAGCACGGGCACCTGGTAAATAGATGGCATATCTCGAACCGCAAGCACTTGGTCCGAGTCCACCTGGCAGTGATGTGCAACCTTCTCAATGGTCGCTGCTTCGAGTGGTTTCTCGCATCGACAGGCGATCAGATCTGGTACGAGACCGGCACTCCTTACAGCTTTGATGGCTTGCTGCGTTGGCTTTGTCTTCTGCTCTCCATTAATCACTGGCACGTAAGAAACGTGAATTTGCAGGAAATTGTTGCGACCGGCGGCTCGACGGAGTTGGGTTAGAGCCTCGACGAACGGCATGCTTTCCATGTCGCCAACCGTGCCACCAAGCTCTACTATGCACACATCTGGCTCCTCGTGTGTATCGTCGACGGGTATCTTGGCGACTCTTTCAATCCACTCTTTGATCGCGTCTGTGATATGAGGCACCACTTGTACGGTCTTGCCTAGGTACTCTCCACGGCGTTCTCTTTCTATTACATGTTTATAGATCTTCCCTGTAGTGATGTTGTTCTCCCGGGTGAGGGTGATGTGTAGGTATCGCTCGTAATTGCCCAAATCGAGGTCGACCTCACCACCGTCGTCAAGAACGAAGACTTCGCCATGTCTTCGCGAAACATTAGCCTCGGGTGTAACATACGCTCGACGATTTCTTACTCTTTAGGGTTCATAAGCCCTGCATCGACATTGAGGTACGGGTCGATCTTAATCGAAGATACGTAAAGAGTCGAGTCAGCACGTTGTAAAGACACCATGGCATGGATATGGAGAAGAAAGCAAGGTGAGACATATCTTCAAGCCAACGGTCTTGAGCAACAGGCCAGTGGATGAGGCTAAGACACATTTGCGTCAGCATCACTCAATGCATAATAGTATTGAGTCGAATCCGTTCATACCGATGATACCCTTCCCAATGCCGCTAATCACACCTAAGATAAAGGTCAATACCGGTCAATGAGATAACAAAATTACACGTACCTCCAGAGACCAGAACGTACTTCATCTTGGTTAGCAGTCTTACCTTTGGTTTGCCCTGCTTGGCCAATGCCAAGGGGAAGGAAGAAGAGGAGGATTCGACTCAGGACTCGGAGGTTTTG
>Ga0335072_10002058_pt1 | contig 31744 bp, 23 predicted proteins | sample Lox_Sample_21_FD_206725 | JGI IMG/M metagenome (GOLD analysis project Ga0335072, IMG submission 206725) | Soil microbial communities from Loxahatchee National Wildlife Refuge, Florida, United States - Lox_Sample_2.1 | ecosystem: Environmental > Terrestrial > Soil > Wetlands | place: USA...
TCCTCTCGCCGCCGGTTCTGCGGGCTAGAGCGAGCGGTCCGTGAACCGCTCGCTCTAGCAGGGCGACTGCACGAGCGCCGGGGTTTCTCGCTCGCTGCCCGTCCGCCCCAGCGGTCGGGTTTTGGGTTCGCTTATACAGTTCTGGCTGCTAGGAGATCCAAACAGGTTGGATCGACTACACGTCGGAACATATGCCTCGGGTAACCGTGCTTCAGGGTCACGTATTCGACCGGTGCACTGATCACGGACATATAGATGACATGCATCGGGCCGGGCTGAGCTGAGGCCGGTTGCTTCCGCGCGAGACCTCCTCAGCTCAGACGCGTCACGATTGACCGTGTGGGCATTCGCGCGGGGTGCTGAGGCCCCGCTGGAGCTTGAGGAGGTCCCGATGCCTATCGTAGGCGGGCTGGATATCCACCGGAAGCAGCTCACGTTCGACTACCTGGATACCGTGACCGGGGAGGTGCAGCGGGGCCAGGTCGCCCCGGCCGACCCGTGTGCACCTGCGGTCCTGGCTGGTCCGGTTCGCCGGCCGGGACGACGTCGCGTTCGCGCTGGAGGGGTGCACTGGCTGGCGCTACGTCGCGGAGGAGCTGGCTGCGGCCGGTGTCGCGGCGCACGTCGCCGAGCCGGCCGATACCGCGTTCGCGCGGGGCCGCAAGCGGCACGCCAAGACCGGCAAGACCGACTCGCGGCACCTCAGGCAGCTGCTGGCCGAGGGCCGGCTGCCGGAGTGCTGGATCCCGCCGTCGCACATCCTGGAGTGCCGGGCGCTGCTGGAGACCTATCATGACCTGCGCGCTGAGCACACTGCCCAGGCGCAGCTGCGCGGTGTTCTCCCACCAGGGCGCCCCGGCCCTGGGCGAGGCCGCGCTGCGCACCGGCCGCGACCTGCAGGCGGTGCGCGCGGCCGCCGCCTGCCACCTGTCACCGGCCGGGCAGCTGCAGGTGGACACCGCCTTGGACATGCTCGCCGCCCTGGAGGCCCGCCTGGAGGTGCTGCGGCACCGGCTGCTGGCCGCCGCCCGGGGTCTGACCGGCGCGAAGGTGCTCGCCGCGCGGCTGTACGGGGTCGGCCCGGCCACCGCGCTGGCGATGACCTGCTGGCTGGGCGGTACTGGCCGGTTCTCCTCCTCCCGCAACGCGGTCCGGTTTGCCGGGCTGGACGTCACCGTGTGGTCCTCGGACCGCAAGGGGCCGCCCGGGCGGCTGTCCCGGCAGGGCCCGCCGGTGCTGCGCTGGGCGGTGTGTGAGGCCGGCAAGACCCACGCCCGCGCGTCGGCTCCCGGCCGCCGCTACTACGCCCAGGTGAAGGACCGCCCGGACGGTAAGCGCGCCGCCCTGTCCGAGGCCCGCAAGATCCTCCGCCAGGCCTGCCACATCCTGGCCGAGCTCGGCGACGACGCGCTCACCGCCGCCTGAACCCCGCTCCGATGGTGGCTATCCTGGCGTGGCCGGGCGGGCCGGCGAGCCGGCGCCGACCTCACCGGATGGGGTAGAACCGCGGCCAGCTCCCGCCAGTCCGCTGTCAGCCGCTCCCGGTCCTGCCGCGCAGGGCCAGGCGGACGGCCTGTATAGACTGAGCGGCCGCATCCCCCGCAGGCGGGGGGACGCCCAATCGATCATCTTGTCGCCGGGCGCGGCACAGCGCCCGCGGGCCTAGGTAAGCCTGGCTGCCCCTCGCCGCCCCCCCGTCCCGCCACGGATCAGGCCACCCCCGTCCCCGGCAAGAAAGGCCTGCGTCAGCTCCGAAACCTCCCACCCCCGCGGTTCGCTCCCTTGCCCCGCCGGCCATGGTCCGCTCCCGGGTGGCCGCGTCAAGGGTGTTACCTACCGCGCTCGCCGGGCGGGGTAACGACGTTCGCGGTGAACATCGGCATCTGGCTGATGGCCGCTCCAGAATTTGACAAGGGAACCCTCGCGAGGACCCAGATCGGGTCATGCGGGCAGGTCACAGGCCTACCCGATCAGCGGCAAGCCCACGGGCCCTCGCCCCTTGTCAAATTCCTGCACTCTCAGCGCTGTCCCGCTTACCGCTTACGGCCATCGCCGAACCACTTGCAGTCACCGCACGATGCAGGTAAGCGGACAGCGTCCGGGCAAAGCTAGCGGTCCGGCGAACCGCTTGCTGTCGCAGACGGTGACGGTATGACCAGCTAGCTCTGTGCGGCGCGGCAGGATTGGCCGTCTGGGCTGGCCAGAGGGCCGTGCCTGCTCAAGGGCGGTCCGGCCGCTTGCAGACGGTGGCCGACCCGTGCACCGTCTCTGCGTGTTCGTGGACGACGCGCAGCCCGGGACCGCGGGCTGTCACCTGATGTTTGAGCGTCCGGGCAAAACCAGCGGAGCGTATAACCGCCCGCTTTGGAGTTTGTCGGCCGTCGGGACAGGGTGAGGCGTCACCCACCGAGCCCGGCTCCAGCCGCACTAAGATCCTTGGTCTCTAGAGACCAAGGATCTCTAGGACCTAGCGACCCGGCCGTCGTCAGTGGGGAGGCGCCGCGCGTGCTCGCGCCGCGCGCTGCGGCTTAATTATGGGTGGCAGCGCCACGCTCGACCACGGCAAAGATGACCAGCTGACTGGGAGAATCCATGCCCGATCTGTTGTTGCGCGGCGGTCGTCCGTGGGGCTTGGACGCCCCGGCCGACGTCCTGATCCGGGATGGCGTCATCGAGCGGATCGGACCGGACCTGGGGGCCGATCCGGCTGCCGAGGTGGTGGACGTGCCTGGCCGTCTGCTGCTGCCCGGCCTAGTCGACGCACACTGCCATCTCGACAAGACGTTGTTCGGGGGGCGCTGGGTGCCGCATTCGGCCGGACCGGCGCTAGCCGACCGCATCGCTGAGGAGCGCCGTCGGCGTGCCGAGCTGGGGCTACCGAACGTCGAGCACATGACCGCGCTGCTGGAGCAGATGGTTGCATCGGGCACCACCCACATCCGCACGCACACGGACGTGGTCACCGACCACGGGCTGGCTGGGGTGGAGGCGGTGCGAGCGGCCGGGGAGCGCCTCGGCGGCCGAGCCACCATTGAGCAGGTGGCCTTCCCGCAGTACGGCGTGCTCGCCGATCCGGGCACCGCCGACCTGCTCGACCAGGCTCTCAGGACCGGCGTGGAGGTGATCGGCGGGATCGACCCGGCCGGAGCCGATCGCGATCCGGTACGGCACCTGGACGTCGTGTTCGCGCTGGCGGAGAGGCATGGCGTTGGGATCGATATCCACCTGCACGACGGCGGCTCGCTCGGTACCTGGCAACTCGAGCTGATCATCGAACGGACCAGGGCGACCGGACTCGGCGGTCGCGTCGCGGTCAGCCACGCCTACGGCCTGGCGCAGGCCGACCAGGCCACCCAGGACCGGCTCGGCCGGGAGCTGGCCGAAGCCGGGGTCAGCCTCGTCGTCGCCGCTGTGTACAACTTTCCGGTGCCGCCCATCGCCCGGTTGCGCGCCGCCGGAGTCACCATCGCCTGCGGCCACGACGGCATCCGCGACCTGTGGAGCCCGTTCGGGAGCGGCGACATGCTGGACAGGGCCATGCATCTCGCTTACCGCAGCACCTTCCGGCGCGATGAGGAGATCGAGATGGCGCTGGAGGCGGCCACCTACGGCGGAGCGCGAATGCTCAGGCTGGAGGCGTATGGCCTCCAGCCCGGCGCGCGAGCCGACATCGTCGTTATCGACTCGAGCACCCCAGCGGAGGCCGTCGTGACCCACCCAGTCCGCGACCTCGTCGTCAAGGCGGGCCGCGTCGTCGCCCGGCAGGGAGCGCTCGTCGGATAGGCCCCCGGGCGCGCTGACGCAACAGACCATCGAGGGGAGCAGTGTGCTCGCGCGACGGGAACGGGCCGGAGGACAGCCGTGCAGCCGTCACAGGGTGGCCGAGAAGCCGCTACTCCAGGTCGGATGCTGAGGCACCCAGCCGAGCTGGCGTGCCCTGGTGTTGCGGGCTCCACGTTCCCAGCCGGCCCGGCCCGTACGCCGGTCTGGCGGCGGTTCCCCGACCGCCGCCGCAAAGGCCGGTAGCCACTTCCAGGCAGGTGCGGGTTCGTCATCGACGATGTTAACCGGTCCTGATGGCCAGTGCAGGGCCTGGACGGCCGCGTCCGCCGCGTCATCGACGTGGAGAAAAGAGCTCACCGCCTCATTCGCGAGAAGCTCTCCGGACCGGAGCTTGCCGGTCATGAGCCCGCCGCGGGTGTACCAGGTACCCGGGCCGTACAGGGTCCCGTAGCGCAGGATGACGTAGCGCGGGATTGCCGTCACGGCGTCTTCCAGCGTTCGCACGCCGCCGACCGTCACGGCACGCGGCCCCGATGCCAAGGTGTCGAGGGGCGTGCTCTCGTCAGCCGACGCTGTGCCCGCCTGGTAGGCCCAGGAGATGGATTGCGCCACAATCCGGCCAACTCCCGCAGCGAGTGACGCGTTCATCAGGTTGCGCGTGCCGTCCCGGCGGAGTGCCGCATTCTCCGCTGAGCTTCCGCTGCTGAGGGCGGTCAGCTGATGGACGATCACATCGGGCGCGGCGGCCACCACGGTGGCGGCCAGCTCGGCTGCGTCGAACACGTCGACCTGAACGGGCTTTGCTCCGTGGCCGGCGAGCCACTCTCTTCCGGCGGCGCGCCGAGCCGTGGCAACAACCTCATGTCCGGCCTCGACAAGCCGGGGCACGACCGCACGCCCGATCGCTCCCATGCCTCCTGCGACGAAGACACGCATCAGTAGCTCCTTGTCTGGTTTTCGGCTGATGGTGGGGACAGGACGGGCGCGGGCGCCTCTGGTGTCCGGGCCACCGTCGCGCCGTCACGGATCCATACGATCAAAGCGAGCGCCGCGAATCCCAGCCCGACACCGCACAGCGCGGTCCAGCCTGCGCAGATGTACACGCTGACCGCTGCGGCGCTGCCGACCGCCCCACCGAGAAAATATGCGGTCATATAGGCGGTGCTCAGCCGTGATCTAGCCCGGGAGCCCAGGCCGTAAATCCGGGCCTGGTTGAGGACGTGCGTGCCCTGAATGCCGACATCGAGCAGCGGGATTGCGACGATCACGATGGCGAGGTGGCGGTTCTGGCCGCAGGCCAGCCGGCCGGCGGCCAGGACCACCAGCAGCGCCGCGGTGCCGCGATGCGCATGGCCTCGGTCGTTCAGCCGGCCGGCGAATTGCGCGCAGACCGCTCCGGCCGCCCCTAGCAAACCGAACAACCCTATCTCCGGCAGGGAGTAGCGGTATGACGGGCTCGCCAGCATGAACGGCAGCGCCGTCCACAGCAGCTGGAAGCTGGCGAACCCGACTGCGCCGAGCGCCATGCGACGGCGCAGCAGCGGCTCGGTCACGATCAGGCGGGCCACTGACCCAAGCAGCCGGCGGTAGCTGCCTTCGGCGCTGGCGGGAAGGGCAGGCAGCCTGGAGCGCAGGGCGACGGCGACCGCGGCGACCCCGATCGCGGCCAGCCCGTACACCAGGCGCCAGCCGGCGAGCCGGTCGAGCGTTCCCGCCGCCGTTCTGGCGAGCAGCACGCCCAGCAGCAGCCCCGTCATGAGCATGCCGACCACGCGGTCCTGTTGGTCAGCGCGGACCAGACTCGCCGCGGCGGGGATGAGCACGTTGATCGCCGAACCGGAAACGCCGACGAGCACGAGAGCGACGGCCAGCGCTGTGATATCGGGGGCCAGCGCGGCAGCCGTCAGCGCCAGCACGTTGACCGCCAGCATCGAGACGATCAGCCGACGGCGGTCGACAAGATCGCAAAGGGGCACCAGCAGGCCGAGCCCGGCTGCGTAGCCGGCCTGATTCGAGGTCACACAGAGCCCGACGGTTACCGACGACGCGCGCAGGCTCGCCGACAAGCTGGGCAACAGCGGCTGCGCGTAGTAATTGCTGGCCACGATCAGCCCGCAGGTGGCCGCCATTAGCAGCATCAGCGGACGAGCGGCATGGTCCTCCGGACCCGCGCCCGCAAGCTCTTTCCGCGCCGTCTGCTGCCGGTGCCACATATCAGGAACCGCCTTCCGTTTCCGCAGGTAGGCTCGCGCCGACGCCCGGGGCGATAAGCACATAGCAATGAGTCAGGTCGAAGACCTGCAGCCCTGCGGCCACGGTGGTGATGGCGCTGCCAAGCTGGGAGGTGGCCCGGCCTGTACAGAGAAGGCGCAGGTCACGGCTCTCACGGAGCGGACGGAGGTCAACCGAGAGCCTGGACACCTGCGCCCTCCCTGCCGCCCGATGCCGGGCTGTCCGTTCCCGGCTCACGCATCCGCATGCCGACGAGGGCGCAGACCAGGGGCATAAGGGTCAGCAGGGCAATAACGCTGCGCAAGCCGGCGTGTTCTGCGATTACACCGAGCGCGGGTGCCGCCAGCCCGCCGACGCTTACCGCCAGCCCGAGTGTTATCCCGCTTGCGGTGCCGACGCGGCCGGGCAGGTAATCCTGGCCGAGGGTCACATGCAGGGAAAACGGCACGTACAGCACCGCGGCGGCGGCAGCGACTGCGGCGAAGACGGCCGGTCCTGGCACCAGCCAGAGGGCCGCAAGCGAGGGTATCCCGAGCACGTAGCAGACGCGGACGGTGCGGATACGCCCGAACCGGTCGGCCAGGCGTCCGCCGAGCATCGTGCTGGCCGCACCCACGCCGTAGAAGGCGACAAGCGCCACCTCGCCGACCCCGGGGTCGGCCCGCAGGCGTTGCTCGATGAACAGGGCCAGGAACGTGCCGAGACCGAAGGCCACGACCGACCGCGCCACAACGGCCACGGTCAGCCTGGCGAACCCGGCCCAGTCGCCCGGCAGAGGCGCGGCCGCGACGCCCGGCTCGGCGGCGGGACCAGTCAAGCCCGCCCGCTTGAGCGACCGCACGGTGACCACCGCGCAGACCAGGGCCGGCCCGGCCAGGGGAAGAGTGCCCGCCGGGCCGGCCGCGCCGACCGCGATGCCGACGACCACCGGGCCGAGGGCGAAGCCGATGTTGCCGCCCATCGCGAACCAGCTCATGCCCGCCTGGGAGCCGCAGGACGCGGCGCGTGCCTGGCGGCCCGACTCGGGATGGTATGCGGCAACCCCCAGGCCAGACAGGGCGACGGCCAGCCAGGTCAGCACGTAGGAGTGGGCAAGCCCGGACAGCCCGACACCCGCGCCGGCCAGGCTGATGCCCGCCGGCACCAGCCAGGGGAACCGCCGCCGGTCGGTCAGCATCCCGAAGACCGGCTGGAGCACCGAGGACAGCCCGCCCGCCGCCAGGGTGATCCCGCTGGCCGCCAGGTAGTCCCAGTGGCGTGCCGCGACCAGAAAGGGGATAAGGGCCGGGACCGCTCCCTGATAGATGTCATCGACGGCGTGGCCAGTGCCGAGCAGCCACATCGGCATGCTCTTGCCCCGGCCCGGCACATCGGCGGTAAGCGCAGCGCTCATGGCACCCAGACTGGCCGCGCCCTCATCGGCTTACCACCGGTAAGCTGACCTATTATGCCGGAAACCCGCCAAGCGTCCGTAACCGGCTGGGTCTTCGGCCAACGGCTCGCGGCCGGCGAGCGCATCGAGGCCCACCGCCACGACCAGCCTCAGCTCGTCTACCCCGCCGACGGGCTGCTGGCCGTCACGACCGGCCGGGGAACCTGGATCGCGCCGCCGCGCCGGGCGGTGTGGATCCCCGCAGGCGCCGAGCACCACCACCGGTCCTACGGCAACACCGACATGCGCGCGCTGCTTTTTGCTGCCGATCCGGCAGCAGGCCAGCGTGACGAGCCGGCCGTGATCGCGGTCTCCGGGCTGCTCCGGGAGCTGATCCTCGCCCTCACCGGCACTGCGGCGCGGCCCGAAGCCGCCAGGCAGCGCCTGCTGCGGGTCACGCTTGATCAGCTGCTGGAATCCCCCGAACAGCCCCTGCACCTGCCCGAGCCGCGCGATGACCGGCTGCAGGCAGTCGCCGCCCTGCTGCACGCCGAGCCGGATGACCGCTCGACGCTGGCCGAGCTAGGCCAACGGGTGGGCGCCAGCGAGCGCACGCTCAGCAGGCTCTTCCGAGACAGCTTCACGATGACTTTCCGCGAGTGGCGAGCCCAGCTTCGCGTCCACCACGCGCTGACACTGCTCGCCGATGGCCACAGCATCACCTACACCTCGGCTGCCTGCGGATGGGCGAATCCCAGCTCGTTCATTGACGCGTTTACCCGCATCGTCGGGCAGACCCCCGGGCAGTACTCGGCAGAGCTCCACGCCGCCGGCTGGACGACGACGGGAGGGCCGGCCGTTCAACCGCCGGCCCTCGTGGAAGACGAACGCGGGAGAGACTGGTATGACCTTGCTTCCGGCGTTAGCCGGCGGGGGCCAGCACCGACCGGGCCAGGGCACCGTAGCGGCGCAGCAGCGACGGTGCGGACAGCAGGCCGACGGCGATGAACGCGATGCCGAGGGCTACGGACAGCCAGGCGGTGCTAGCGGTGGTCACGTGAATGAACGCGTACCAGGTGTTGGCGTGCGCGGTGACGAGCGGGTGCCAGACGGCGGGCATGGCCACGCCGAACAGGCCCCAGGCGATCAGGCCCGCCGGGACGAGGGTGAACAGCCAGCCCGCGAGGATGTCAACGGTGCTCCACACCAGGCTCCGCCAGGTGTCCGGGTCGGCCATCAGGGAACCGAACCGTACCCAGAAACCCGGCTCCCGTTCCTCCTGACCGGCGGGTCCTGCGGGGCGGGGAGCCGCCGCGGCGAACCCGTGCCAGCCGGCCGCGTGTCGCCAGGCCTCGCCCTCCAGACCGCGGATGGCCCGTAGCGCGACCGCGGTGAGCGGCAGGCCCGCGCCGAGCGGAATGAGGGCCACCCCGGTCAGCAGCACTGTCCACGGCATGAGGCTGGCCAGCGTGAACCCGAACAGGACCATGCCCCGCGCGGTGGCGACGGCGCCGTGGGTTGCCCAGTTCCCTGAGCTGGCCTGATTGCGTGTCGTGTCTTTTGTGATCGTTCCGTTCATGACTTTCTCCTTTGGTCAGAGCGTCCCGGCGGGGCGCCCGTTTCCTGGTGCGCAGAGTTACCTGGTGCGCGCGGGGTGTCGCGGTGCCTTAGCGGGCGAGCAGGGGGATGAGGACCTGGGCGTTGGGGGTTCCCCAGCCGGTGACGGGGTCCCAGCCGAGGCCGGCCTGGTAGCCGGTGACCGTGCTCCCGTTGACGGTCACGGTGTTGTTGCCGGTGGTGATGTCGTGGAACGCCTGGTGGTAGAGCGGGCCGCGGGCGATCTGGTAGATGGCGGGGTTGACGAAGCCGAGCGGGTGGCCGGCTTCCTGGTCGGCCAGTGCCATCAGCCCGGCCCAGAACGGCGCGGCCGCGCTCGCGCCGCCGGCCCCGATGAACTCCGCGCCGCCGCCCGGCGCGGTGAACGCGAGCGCCATGCCGCTGGTGCCGGTCGCGTTCGCGGCGACGTCGGGCACGCCGCGGCCCGCGCCGATGCCGGGCACGCCGTCCTGGTAGGCGGGCCGGGGGAACAGCCGGCTGAACCCGCCGCCCGACCCGTCCGGCGGCCCGGACGGCACGTTCCATGCGGTCTCGCTGATGTACGCGCCGGTGACCGGGTTCGCGGTCAGCGTGGAGCCGCCGGCGGCGAGCACCCACGGGTCGGAAGCGGGCAGGCTGACCTCCCTGACCGGGACGGACGAGCCGTTGCCGATCGCGCCGTAGTCCCCGGACGCGACCACGACGGTGACGTGCCGGGCGGCGGCGTACTCCAGCGCCGAGTTCATCGTCGCCACCTCGGCGCTGGTCCACGAGCTCTCGCCCAGGTTGAAGTCCTGGCCGATGCCGCTTTGCGAGATCACCTGGCCGTCGCGGGCGGCCAGCCGGACCGCCGCGGCCCACGTGACGGCGAGCTTGGCCGGGGTGGCGACGTCCGCCGGGTCGACCGGGAGCTCACGGATGACGGCGTCCGGGGCGACGGCGTGCACCAGCTCGGTGTCCTCCACCTCCTCCGGGCCGGCCAGCCACGGCGAGGCGGACGGGCCGGCCAGCGAGGTGATGACCTCGATCCGTGCCGGGGGCAGCCCGAACCGGGCGTCGAAGTCCGCCAGGTCCTGCCGGATGTCGGTAACCGACTGCAGCAGGCCGCTGGTCGGCTCGGGCCGGGCCGGGGCCGTCTCGGCCTCCTCCGGCAGCACTACCGTGACGCCGCGGCCGTCGACGCCGCGCTCTAGCAGCGGCTCGACGCCGTAGGCGACCAGGAACTGGCGCACGGCGTAACAGTGCGCCGCGGTCAGGCAGTCAGCCGCCAGCCCGCCCTGCGCGCCGGCCGTTGCCGTGCCCCCGGCCTGCAGCAGGTACTGGCAGGCGGCATTGGCCCGTCCCGCGGGGCTGTTGCCGGCCGGGTGCCCGCTGATGCTGAAGCCCCCCGCCGGGCTGGGGTTGGGGAAGCCAGGCACGCCATGGGCTCGCATGCACTGCGCGTAGGCAAGGTCCGCCTGGTAGGCCGCCGGCCCTGGCTGGGCGGAGCGGACGGCCGCCGAGGGGCCGCCGGCGCACCCCGACAGCACGGCCACGACCGCCGCGACTGCCAGGGGCGCTGCGAGCCGCAGGCGCCGGCTACCGGTGCCGGGCCGACCGGCTGCGGCCCGGTCCATCACGATCGTTCCCTTCATCACTTTCTCCGTCTCACAGCGTCCCGGCGGGACGCCCGTTTCCTGATGTGCCGAGGACTGCGGGGGTGCGGGCGGGCAGACCCCAGCAGCGGTCGCCGAGCAGGGTCATGGCCGCGGGCAGGAGGACGCCGCGGACGATCGTGGCGTCCAGCAGGACGGCGGCGGCCAGGCCGACGCCAAGCATCTTCAGCTCGACCTGTCCCATGCCGATGAAGATGGAGAAGACAGCGACCATGATGAGCGCCGCGCTGGAGACCACCCCGGCACTGCCGGCGATCCCGGCCGTGATGGCCCCGGGCGTGGTCTCGCCGCGCTGCCGCAGTTCCCTGACCCGGCTCAGGATGAAGACGTGGTAGTCCATCGAGATGCCGAACAGGAACGTGAACAGGAACAGCGGCACCCACGGGGTGATCGCGCCGGAACTGGCATAGCCGAGGAAGCCCTGCAGCCGGCCGTCCTGGAAGATGAAGGTGATCAGCCCGTAGGCGGCGGCGACGGACAGGAAGTTGAGCGCGATCGAGACTAGCGGCAGGACCACCGACCGGAAGCTGAGCAGCAGCAGGCAGAAGGCCACCGCCGCCACGACCGCGAGCACCAGCGGCGTGCGCGCGCTCAACTGGCTGGCATCGTCGTAATTGTCGGCGGTGTCGCCGGTGACCGCGTAGCTGACCCCGGCTTTGCCGAGGGTTTCCGGCAGGATGCGGTCGCGCAGCGTGTTAAGGGCGTCGTAGGACGCGGCGTCGCCGCCGTTGCCCGCCAGCGGAACGCTGACGATCAGCGCCTTCCCGTCGGCGACCGGAAGGGCGGTGACCGGCTCGCGTATCTGGCCGCCGCCAGCGGCGGCCAGCTTGCTCAGGTCGGTGATCGCCCGCGTGACGGCGGGGCCGGTGAGGTGCTGGCCGGTGACGACCACCTCGGCAGGTTCTGGGCTCTGCGGGAAGGCCGCCTGGATCGCCTCGATGGTGGACACCACGGGCAGGTCCGCCGGGGCGTCGATCGCCGGATAGGCGAGGCGCATGCCCAGTGCGGGCGCGGCGATGGCGAGCATCACGAGCGTGGCCGCGCCGCCCCACAGCAGCGGGCGGCGGACCACCCGGCGCACCAGGGCCGCCCACATCTTCGACGGGCCAGGGCTGGTGCGCCTGCGGCCGATGAACGGGATGCGCCCGGAGTTGACCCGGTCGCCGAGCCAGGACAGCAGCGCCGGCAGCATGGTCAGCGAGCCGGTCACGGCGATGCCGACTACCAGGATGGCCCCGATCGCCATCCCGCTGAACAGCGCGTACCCGGTCAGGAACAAGCCGGCCAGCGCCGTCATGACGGTCAGTCCTGACACCACGATCGCCCGGCCCGATGTGCGGGCGGCGGCGGCGATCGCCTGGTACGGCTCCGCCCCGCGGGCCCGTTCTTCGCGCTGACGGCGCAGGAAGAACAGCGAGTAGTCGACGCCGACCGCCATGCCGATGAGCAGCACCACGGTGGAGGTCTGCGAGCCAACCGGCAGCCAGTGCCCCGGGATGGCCAGCAGCCAGATCGCGGTCAGGGCGGAGGAAAGGGCCAGCAGCACCGGGATGCCGGCGGCGATCAGCGTGCCGAACACGCCTGCCAGCAGGATGAGGGTGACCGGGAGCGACGTTTCCGTTGCCCTGCCGAAGTCGTCGGCGATCTGGTTGTTGACCGCCTGCCCGAGGCTGGCGTCGCCGCCCTCGGCCACCAGCAGGTCCGGATGGCTGGCCGCCACCCTGGCTACCGCGTCCAGGGCGGGCGTAACGGCGCTGGTCACGTCCGCGGCCGGCCCGGGGACGCTGAAGGTGACCAGCGCGCTGCGGCCGTTGGCGGAGACCAGCGCCTGCCCGCCAGGCTGCAGCGGGGAGTGGATCCCGGCCGCCGCCCCGGGCAGCCGGGACAGCGCGGCCGTCACCTGGCTGACGGCCTGGCGCATCGCGGGATCGGTCGCGAACGTTCGCCCCGGGGCGCGCTCCTGGATCAGCACCGCCTCGGTCGTCGGGGCCGTCACGCCGAGGCGCTGCAGGGTCTGCTCGGCCTGTCCCGCCTGGCCGAGGTCGTTCTGCTGCTGGCCGGGGGAACCGAGCAGTTGCCCGATGAGGTAGGCCACGGCGACGAGCGCGAGCCAGCCGAAGACCGCGGTCTTGCGGTGCCGGGCGCTCCACACGGCGATCGCTTCCACGGCTGGCGGCCGCGCCCGGCGCGGCTGGGAGGTGATGTCAGCTGGCGGCGGCTCGTAGTGCGCCGCGCTGTGCGGGTGGCTCATGACGGATCTCCATAACGAAGCGTGCGCTGCGGGATCGGAACGTCTGCCCCGGTCAGGGTTCGAGTTTCTGCCGGGGCTGGCCGCGCTTGGCAGTGCCGCAGATAGCCATCTGGCGTGGGCCGCCCAGGAGTTCGGCATGGTCCGCCCACGGTTCGGATGTGCAAAATGCACGTCGTGCCGATTCGCCTTGTCCGGCTCTGACGCCCGCGATTAGCCTGGCGGCGTGGCATCAGAGGGCTAGGCGGGCGCGGTGACAACCTTGGCCAGGACGGCCCGCACCAGGACGGCCCGCACCGCCGGCGGGCCGGCCGTGCGGCGGGCGACAGCGCTGGTCATCGTGATCATGTGCCTGGTCGCTGTGTCCGAGGCGGGATACGGCGCCGCCAACGGCGGGCTCGGCGAGGTGCCGATGATCGCGGCACTGGCCGTCCTGCCGTTGCTGTACGTGGCCCCGGCGACCAGGCCGCGGTGGCTGCGGCACCGTTACCTGCTGCTTGGCGTGCAGGCGGCGCTGACCTACCTGCCGTTCGCCATATACGGCGCGGACTGGGCGCCGTCGGGATGGCTGGCGGGACTGGTCTTGCTGACGGTTCCGTGGCCGGCGGCGTGGTTCGTGGCGGCGATCCTGGCCGCACTGGAGGCGGCCCTGTGGTCAGGCGCGGTCGTCCAGCTGGCGCACCAGCCTTCGACGCAGGCGGCAGTGTGGGCCATGATCGCCTTCATTTATGACACGCTGGTCCTGTTCGGGCTGGCCCGCCTCGCGGACATGATCGCGGCGGTGCACGCGGCCAGGGACGAGCTCGCCCAGGCGGCGGTGACGGCCGAGCGGGTCAGGGCGGCCGACAGCCTGCGGGCCGCGACCGGCGACCGGCTGGTCCAGGCCGCGCGCCGGTCGGCGGCGGCGCTGCAAGAGATCACCGTAAGCCCGTCGTCAGCCCGCGATCACGTCGCCGCGATCGCGGTGACCGCCCGCGAGGCACTCAGCGAGGTGCGGGAAGTGGCCGCCAGGTACCGGAACGCGCCGTGGCCGGAGGCCGTCAGCGCCGAACCGCGGGAACTGCCGGCTCCCCGGCTCGCGCAGGCCGTCCTCGTGGTGACGTTGTGCGGTCTCGCGGTCCTGTACCCGCTCTTCGTCGCGGACAACGACCTGGGCGTGCCGGGCGGCTACAGCACCCTGGTCGTCGCTTTGACCATCGCGGACGCGGTCGCGCTCGTCATCTTGCAGGTGCGTCACTCGTGGCCGTCACGTGGCATCGCCCGGCCGCGCAGCTGGCCCGCCACCCTCCTCCTGCAGGCTGTCCTGACGTACGCGCTATTTTCAGCGACCGGCTGGCACCCGCTGATCATGTCCGGATTCCTCGCCGGGTCGGCGCTGCTGCTCGTTACCGCCCCGCTCGGTTGGGTCGGGTTCGCCGCGGTGATCGTCAGCATTCCCGTGCTGTGGGCGGTGAAGCCCCCGCCGACGGTGACCACCCTGCAGGAGACGGCGGGCGGGATCCTGTTCCTTACGGTGGAGAGCGCAGCGCTCGGCCTGCTGGTCTACGGGCTGACCCGGCTGGCGCAGCTGGCCGTGCAGTTGGAGCACCTGCGCGGCGAACTGGCCCGCAAGGCGGTGGCCGGCGAGCGGCTGCGCGTGGCGCGGGATACCCACGACCTCCTCGGTCTCGGCCTGTCCGCTGTCGCGATGAAGGCCGACCTGATCGGCAAGCTCATCGGGCGCGGCGACGCCCGGGCGGGCGAGGAGATCGGAGAGCTCGCGCGGATCTGCGCCACCGCCAGGGCCGACGTGCGCCTGGTGGTCGGCGAGGCCCGTGACCTGTCGCTTGACGCCGAGTTCGCGGCCGCCCGCGACGTGCTGGCGTCGGCGAGTATCGATGTCCGCCTGCGCGTGAGCGCGGACCCGTCACCCGAGACGGCTGCCGTGCTGGTTCCCGTGGTCCGGGAGGCAGTCACGAACATTCTCAAGCACAGCAGCGCCAGGCGCTGCACGCTTGAGCTGACCGCGGGCGCCGGGCAGTGGCGGCTGTCGATCAGCAACGACGGAGGCAGCGGCGGCAACGACCGCGCCAGCGACGACCGCGGCAGCGCCGCCGGCCCCGAGGGCAACGGCCTGCGCAACCTCGCCGCCCGCCTCGAAGGGGCAGGCGGGCAGCTGACCGTCAGGCGGGAAGACGGCACCTTTAGCCTGACCGCCGAACTCCCGCTCGTGGAAAGTCAGCCGACCGCTTAAGCCGAAGTCGCTGCGGCGCTCCGTAGGCGTTGCATCCTGAACTGCGGTTTCACCAGAACAACCTGCCGAACTAGCCGAAACTTCGGCTTAAGAGCCAGCCGGCCTCGGTGGCGATCCTTACCGCGTCAATCCGGTTACGGCCGTCAAGCCTGGTTACCGCGGACGCCATGTAGTTCCGCACGGTGCCGTAGGACAGGAACAGCTCCGCCGCGATCTGATGCAGATCCGCGCCCGCCGCAAATCGCCGCAGAACATCAGTCTCGCGCTCCGACAGCGGGCTTGCCTTCATCTCCAGCGCCGCGAGGGCCAGCTTCGGGTCGATGACCCGCTCCCCCGCCGCGATCCTGCGCAGCACGTCGATCAGGTGATCCGAAGGGGCATCCTTGACCATGAACCCCGCCACGTGCGCGTCGAGGGCCGCGCGCAGCTGGCCGGGACGGCCGATCACGGTCAAGATCACCACCCGGCACGCGGGCAGTAGCTCGTGCAGCCGCGCCGATGCGGTAATCCCGTCAATCCCCGGTAGGTCGATGTCAAGCACCGCGAGGTCGGGACGCTCCGCGAGCGCCGCGGGCAGGATGTCGGGGCCGACGGCCACCTGGGCCACCACCGTGATGTCGTCCTCCAGGTTCAGCACGGAGACCAGCGTGTCCCGCAGAATGCGCATGTCCTCCGCGACAAGGACCCGGATCATCACCCCTCCAGCCGTCCGAACGATCGCCCATCCCAGAGCCTAGCCAGAACGTCTCGTTGTCCTCCAATGTCCAGCGATCCGTCGCCGGACCAGGTGACGCTGACCGGCTGGACTGGGACGCGATCCTGGCCGAGGTGCGGGATGAGCTGGGGCTGTCGCCCGGGCGCGCCTGTGGGCCGAGCCACACGCGCTGCTGGTGACGGGAAGGGACAATTCTTCCTACCACATCAGGATTCTGAGAAGGACGACACAATGGTCGGCACGCCACTGCCCTTAAGTTTTCGGTGAAGCGTCCCATTCTGGGAGATTCGACTTCGTGATCTCGATGGTGTAGGTGACCTCTTCGGTGTGCCGGGTGCGTCGTTCGGCTGCGGTTCTTCCGGAGGTTCGCTGTCGGCCCTGGCGGTGGCGGGGCAGGGCGAGGATTGCGGCGTTCAGGCTGGCCAGGGGGCTGGCTGGCCGGTGGCCGCAGTGCTGGCAGGGCGTCTCGGCAGCGACGTGGGAGCGGATGAGCCCGAGGACGGCGGTGAACGGGATGAGACCGGGATCGATCCCGGCGGATCCCTCGGCACGGGCGGCTGCGGGCGGCGGTGCTCCAGGTGGCAGCGGAGCTGGCGGCCGGGCATCCGCGGCTGGTGTTCCGCAACCCCGACAAGGTGACCCAGGGCTGGGAGCTGGCGCGTAAGCAGCGGGCGATATTCATCGAGTTCTTCGGCAGCGACCTCATCGTCGTGCCAGGGCCGGAGGTGGCATCCCGGATGAACGGCTTCCTTGCCTCGTACACCCGCCGGGTGCTCGAGGAAGCCGACCCGGCGGCAAGCAGCGTCGACGCTGGCGTCGCGGCCAGGACACCCGCGTTCAGCGTACCGGGCGAGCTTGCCCGCGCGCCGACCGTCGCGTTGGCCTATGACGAAACGGAAGGGCTTGTGTTCCTGGGTAACTTCGCCCTCGTGCGCGAAGCGTTCGAGGATCCCGGGCTTGCAGCCAACCCTGAGCACAGGCAGGCGGTGCTCGGGTACCTGAAAGCCGACAGCATCTCAGCGCTGCCGTTCCGGCGGCTAGCCGGGGAGGATACCGGCCGGGCCGGCCAGCTCTTCCAGCACCTGCTGAACAAACCCGGCTTCTCATGGGAGCGCGACGGCGAGGCTCTGCTGCGCAAATACAAGCCATGGTGCTTCGAAACCAACCCGCTGCCTCCGGTCACGCCGCTGAGCAGCGAACTCGCCGGGGCTCTCCCATCATCGGAGTAGGTCAGCCTGAGATCATGTGCACGAAGTCGTAGTTCCCGTCGCCGAGGCCGCGGCGCAGCTTGCGGATGATCCTCTCCCCGTCGTCGTCCGGGCCGGAGATGTACATCGGCTTCCCGTCCCGGCCGAAGGTCAGCTCGCACTCCCCGTCCCATGCCCCCAGATACCCGGCGGCCCGCCCGAAGTCCGTGTGCGGCTAGACGATCTGCCGTCCCAGCTCCAGCGGCACCTGCACGGCCGGCTCGTCCCAGGCGCTGAAGATCTGCTGGATGAACCCGCCCAGCCGCCGCCGGTCCATCGACCGCGGCCCGGCCGCGTTCTTCAGCCCCAGGCACCAGGTGTCCACCAGGTAGAAGCACACCCCGGCCGTGGACCCGCCCCGGTCCCGGGCCACCAGCACGGTCACCAGCCCCGAGTGCCCGGTTCGTTCCGACGGGGCCGACCCCGGCCACTCCGGCCGCTCCGGTGCCTGGACGCTGGATGACCAGCCCGGGCTGATCCAGCACCCGATCAGCGGGTCCTCCCACACGGTCAAGCAACTGCTGCGTTGGCGTAAGCAATAGTGTGCCCGAACCGGCCGCGCGCCTTGGCTGGCACGCCGGGGTTCTGTGAGTTCGCGCGCGGCGTAGCACCTGGCCGTTTGGATGCATGCCGTCTCTCCCCGGGTAGCCTGGCTGACTGACCGCACGCGGGCGGCAGGAGGGACCGGGATGCCGATCACGCCAAGGGAGCGGCTGGCCAGGGTGCTCGACGGCTCGCAGCTACATGGCGCGTTCAGCGCGCAGCTGTCCGTGCCCGCGAGGGACGTCCGGCTCACGGTGGCGGACGCGGGGCCGATCAGCTTGCCGGTCAGGGCGCCGCAGGCTAAGCGGATGATCGCCAGCGCGCGGCCGGCCCGGTTCGGGCGGGGCGAGCAGACGCTGATGGACCTGAGCGTGCGGGACACCTGGGAGATCACGCCGGGCCAGGTGACGCTGACCGGGCTGGACTGGGACGCGATGCTGGCCGAGGTGCGCGACGAGCTGGGGCTGCCGCCCCGGGCGCGGCTGCGGGCCGAGCCGCACGCGCTGCTGGTGTACGGGAAGGGGCAGTTCTTCCTGCCGCACCAGGACTCGGAGAAGGACGACACGATGATCGGCACGCTGGTGGTGTCCCTGCCGTCGTCGCATACCGGCGGGGAACTGCTCATCGAGCACAACGGCGAGACCGTCGTGTACCAGGCGTCCGCGACCGAGGTGTCGGTGGCCGCCTTCTACGCCGACTGCCGGCATGAGGTCAAACCGGTCAGGACCGGGTACCGGGTCACGCTTACCTGCAACCTGCTGCTGGACTCCGATCCGGTCGGCGAAGTCCCGGCCGAGCCGTCGGCCGAGGCCGCCCGGTACCTCACCGAGCACTTCACCAGCAGGGTCTCCCGGTGGAAAGGCGATGACCGGGAGCCGCCGGACCGGCTCGTCTACCTGCTGGACCACGAGTACACCCAGCGCGGGCTGAGCTGGGACCGGCTCAAGGGCGCCGACGCCGAACGGGCCGGGCTCTTGCGGGCTGCCGCTGAGGATGCGGGTTGCGAGGCGGTCCTCGCGCTCACCGAGATCAAGGAGACCTGGGACACCGATCCGGGGCGGCGGGGCCGCGGCGTCGATCTCACGTACATCATCACCTCCGAGCTGACCCTGAGCTGGTGGACCGGGGTGCCCGGCGGGGAGCCCATCTCGCTGTATGTGCCGGACGAGCAGGTGTGCGCATCGACCCCGTCGGCGGACCTGAAGCCGTACGACTCCGAGTACACCGGGTACATGGGGAACTACGGCAACACGATGGACCGCTGGTACCGGCGAGCCGCGATCGTCGTGTGGCCTCGCCAGCGTGCCTTCGCTGCCCGGGCGGAGGCGTCGCCTTCGTGGGCGCTGACCGAGCTGAGAGCCCGGCTGGACGCCGGGGAGCTGGTCAACGCGCGGGCTGCCGCGGAGTCCGTCGCGCCGTTCTGGAAAGCGCCCGGTCCTGAGCTGCTGGAACCGGCACTGTACACGGCCATAGGGCTAGAGGATCCAAGCATCGCGCTCATGCTGCTGCGGCCGTTCGCGGTCGAGTGGGTGACGCCCGCGCACGCGGGCGGGCTGGCGGCGCTCGCCGCGCGGTACGGCGAGTCCTGGCATCGGGACCTCCTGGACGCGTGGTTCGGGTCGCGGAACACGTGGCGGTACACCGGGGACGTGGACCGCAACGGCTGGGCCGGTGCGCTGCCCGGGCTCACCGCGGCGCTGCGGGACACCGGCGCGGCGGCCACCGCCGGGTGGCTGCTCGCCGCGTCGTGGGGCTGGCTGGACGACGACATCCGGCTCTGGCTCCGGTACCCGTCACCGGCCACGCGGCGCAAGCAGCTCGCGGAGCTGGGCAGGCCGCTCGCCGGGCTGCTGGCCGCCGCCGACGGGACACCGCTGGCCGGTGAGATCGTGACGGTCCTGCGGGGGGAACACGGCGACGACGTGCTCGCCTGCCTGCTGCCGATGCTGCGGGCGGCCGGGCCAGCACCAAGCGCGCCCTTCGAGGAACTAGCACGGGACTGCGAGCGGCGGCTCACCGCGATCACCGAACGTCCGGCCCGGGCCGATGACGACTGGTCGGTTCCCTGGTCCGGCGGTTGCGGCTGCGAACTGTGCGGCACACTCGGCGGGTTCCTCGCCGACCGCAGCGAGCGCACGCTGGAGTGGCCACTCGCCGAGGCCCGCCGCAAGCACGTCAAGAACCAGATCAGCGCCGCCGAGCTGCCAGTCAGGCATGAGATCTGGAAGTTCGGCAGCCCGCACACGCTGGTGCTGACCAAGACAGACGAGCTGTTCCGGCGCGAGGCCAAGGCACGCAAAGACGCCACAGCCAGCCTGGAATGGCTGGCCACCGCGTCAGGGCGTTGACCGCCTGCGCACGCGTCGGTCCCGGAACGCGTGCTCGTTCAGGATCTCGCGGCCGAAGAACTGCCTCCGGTCAACCTCGGTCAGCCGGGCAGCGGTTCATCAGACCGTCGGCTGTGATCCGCGGGCAATGCGTGGGCCGGATCCGGCTGGCTCCCGGCCGCCGTAGGCGGGGCCTTGTGATACCGATGAGCTGCGGAAAACAGTCGGTTTGCGAGGCGTGACGAGGGCCTCATCGCGGCGGACCTGTTCTCCGCTGCCTTGGCGACCGCCCGCAGGTCGGGCTGATCCTCCGCGGCTACCCTGGTCGGGTCGAGGTCGTCTGTCAGCTGCTCGAATCGGTGGGCGGCGGCTTATACCCGGTCTATCCGCACGATGGTGATCAGGTGCCCTTCGACTTCGTACAGCACTCGGTAAGGGCCGACGCGCAGCCTGCGGTAGGCGCCGCGGACGAACGCGCCCGGAGGCGCCGGATCGTCAGCTAAGGCTTCCACAGCGCGGTTGACGGTCATCATCCCGACCTGGTCGGCCATGAAGCGGACGAAGGTCGCCTGCGCGATCTCTGACCAGATGATCCTCACCGGGAGCCGCCGAACACCTCAGCCATGAACTCCTCGTGCGCCTTCAGGCCCGGCCGCCCGGCCGCCTTCCACGCCTCGTGCTCGGCGATGGCGGCGTCGATCTCGGCTTCCTCGACCTGCTCGGCGGATGCGCGGTCCCGCAGGGCCTTCAGCGTGTGGTACTCGTGCACCGGAACCACTACAGCGGTTTCGCCGCCGAGGCGGATGACGCCGTGACCGTCGTGCTCTGAAGGCTGCGCGCTCATGCCACGATGCTAACTCGCCGCGCCGCCAACCCGGCCGTCTCGACGGCGCGGGCGCGCCGAAACCCCACGGTTCGTGATTTCGGGATCACATTCGGCCTGGTTCCGCGCTCCTGACGCACCGGCCATACCCTATGAGCCGCTGTCGCTGCGGTGAATATCCGGCGAAGTCGAGGCAGGGCGTGCGTCCGTGGCAGGTCGCTGGCTTGTGGTGGATGTCAGTAAAAGGCGTCTTCTTCGCCTACCCAGGGAGGGCGTCTCTGCATGTTTTGGCAGGTCAGCCTGCTCTGCGGACGGTGTCCGTGACTGTCCGCGCGATGCGCCGTCCGGGTCCAGCGCCCACGGACACATGGCGGACAGCGTCGGCGCGGCGAACGTCATTCTGCAGCGTTTGCACAGGTCAGAGGCCATGTGATGGGACGGGGAGTAGCGGTCTGTAAAACCGTCGGCTCAGCCTACGTTGGTTCGAACCCAACACCTGCCACCAGTTCATCATCGGTAGTATCGTTAGGTCAGCGCGGTGATTAGAAATCTTGTTCCCAGCTGAATTGCTAGGTGGAGCGAGCGGTTCGCGGACCGCTCGCTCTAGCAGGGCAAACTGCAGGCGTGCTAGGTTCTCGCTTGCCGACCGGCCTCTCTACGATCGGTTTTGAATTCGCTTATATTTCACTGAACTGCGAGAATGGTCCACTGGACCAGTACCGACTACACGTTCGAGCCAACGGCAGGGTCATCGCAGTTTACGGCCGGGCGTTCGACAGGTCGGCTGATCACGGACATATGGCGGACAGGATCTGGGCAAAGCAAGCGGTTCGGCGCACCGCTTGCCATCGCAGACAGTGACGTTATTAGTTCACCCGGTCGCGACGGCGAGCGTGAGGGCTTCTGGCGCCGTGGCTTCCGCGGGCGAAGCGGGCATCGCGCCTGGCACGCGACGGCCGTCATCGCCGACGACCCCGCTGCGCCGTTAGCCGAATGATTCGGCCATTGCCTGCACCGCTCGGTCGGCCACGCAACTTAATCGGGCAAAGGACCGAGAGGCGCAGCCACGGATCCATATCCTCCCTGCCGACTCGGGGCACGTCTGCGCTGAAGCCGATTCCGGGGCAGGCAGGCACAGAACGTCAAGTTCGGGGCGCCGCGTAGCCGGCGGCTCTGGGTATACCGCCGTCTCGCTCGGCTGCCTCGATCAGCTCGACCACGGCCCAGTTCGATGTGCCCAGGTCACCTTCGTAGCTGGTGGCCTGTTGGGACGCGGTCACTGCCTGCCGGTAGCGGCCGAGGCCATTGCTCAGGACCGCGTCCGCCCAGCCGGCGATGGTTATCACGATCCCCTCGCCCCGCCCGGCCGCATCGCGGGTGGTGCCCTCGATCATCGCCAGGGCAGCACTTTCGTCGCCGCGCAACGCGGCCAGCCCCAGGTGAGTGTAGAACGTGCGGTTTGTGCCCGTCACCTCGGCCACCGCCTGCACCTCATCGGCCAGTGCCGCGGCGGCACCCAGTTCGCCGGCGAACAGGAGCATGGAAGCGCGGACGTTGAGGGCGAAGGGGAGTTCGCTCAGCGACCCGGCGCCGCGGGCAAGCTGAACGAACCGGGTCGACAGCAGCTCCCAGCGATTGTCATCCCATATCTGCAGCGCCGCGAGGCAGGCCAGCCACAGCCAGCGCAGCTCTTCATCCGCGGACATGCCGCGGCCAAAGGTAGTCAGCGCTTCCCGGAGAATCGGCAGCCCCGCCGCGTACCCCTTGTTGCAGCGCGCCGCCAGGCCGGCGAGAAGGAGATCGGGTGCACGGGGGGCGCGCAGCGGTCGCGGCGCCGCGGCGATGGCGCGTGCCACCTCTAGCACGCCACCGCCGGGACTGGCCAGCCGGCCGGCGAACACGGCGGCCGTCGGCGAGTCCAGATAGGCCGCGCGGGAAAGGTCGGCGTCGATGGGCTCGAACCGCCTGGCGGCTCTCAGCAGCAGCGGCGGGGCATCGCTGCCCCGGTTCGCGAAAAACGCGACCCGGCCTCGCAGCAGGTCGGCGTGAGCGTGCTGGAACTCAGTGAGCGGACCGGCCTCCGCCATGGTCAGCAGGTCCACCGCCGTGCCGAACCCGCCTGCCTGGCCCTTGATGCGCGCGGCGGCCAGCGCCCGCCCGGCGCGCCGAGCCGGGTCGATCGTCAGCATGACCGTACGCTCGAGGAACGCGGCAGCCGCGGCCAGCCCGCCGCGCGCCCGCGCTCGGCCGGCCGATCGCTCAAGCTCCGCGGCGACGTCCTCGTCTGGTCCGGGTGCGGCCATCGCCCGGTGCCATGCGCGCTGGTCAGGATCGAGCTCTGGATCGATGATGTCGGCCAGGGCTCCGTGCGCCAGCCGCCTATCCCGATCCGGGGCTGGCCGATAGACCGCCGAGCGGACCACTGGGTGCCGGAACCGGACCCGCGCCCCGAACTCGGCCAGGCCCGCGTCGGCCGCGGGACCCGCTGCCTCGGCGCCGATCCCGAGGCGTCTGGCTGCCCGCCAGCGCCGCGTCAAGCAGCACGCGCGCATCGGTGTCCGCCAGCCCCGCCAGCGCCAGTTCAGGCAGTCCGGACAGCTCACCCCCTGGGACGCGGGCCGCGAAGACAAGACCCACCGATTCCGTCCCCAAGCGTCCCGCAACGATCGCCAGCACCTGTGCCGAGGCGTGATCGGTCCACTGCTGATCATCGACCAGGCACAGCAGCGGCCGTTCTCGGGCCACATCGGACAGCAGGCTCAGCACGGCCAGTCCGACCAGGAACCGATCCGGCGGCGGCCCGGCGCTCATGCCGAACGCGGTCCGCAGGGCCACCTGCTGCGTCCCCGGCAGGCCATCCAGGCCATCCAGCAGCGGAGCGCACAACTGGTGCAGTGCGGCGAACGCGAGCTCCATCTCCATCTGCACTCCGCCAGGGCGCGCCACGCGGCAGCCCTCTGGCCGCTGGGCGAGGTAATCCAGCAGCGCCGTCTTCCCGACACCCGGCTCACCGCGCACTACCAGCGCACGGCTTTCCCCCGCCCGCACCGCCGTGACCAGCCCGTCAAGCACCCCGCACTCGGCCTGACGGCCAGCCAACTCGACGACCCGCTCGCGCCCTGCACCTACAGGCACCTGCACATCACTGAAACTACAGGACCGGCCAGCAAGCGGACATGCCGAAATACCCGGCCACTGGCCGATATGACCACCGACCGCCCTGGCAGGCTGTGACCAGCGGGGCCGCGTTAGTGCTGCTCGTTGGTGAGCCGGGCAGCGTCCAGGTCGAGGCCGTGCTGCAGCCGGCGGCGGGTTGCCTCGTTGATGGCGCCCTGCTCATGCAAGCGGGCGAGTTCGGCGTTCTCGGCGGCGACAACGTCGCGGCGCACCTCTCGCTCGGTGAGGCCGCCCGGCCCCGGTAGGCGGGGAGCGTCGGTGCGGGCGTGGTCGATGCGTACCTGGAGGCTGGCGCGGACCCGGTCGATGACGGCGTCGGGGGCGGCTTCGGCGTCGGCGAGCTCCTCGATCCGCGCCAGGCCTGCTTCAGCCAGCCGTGCGCGCGCGATGGTTTCCTCGTGGCGGGCGTCACCCGGCCGGGCGATCCCGGCGACGCGCGCCAGTGGCTCCAGGGTGAGCCCTTGCACGATGAGCGAGACCACGATGACGGTGGCGGCGAGGACCAAGAGGAGGTCACGCCGTGGCAACGCGTCGCCGTTCGCCCCGGTCAGGGGGATGGACAAGGCCGCGGCCAGCGGCACCACCCCGCGGGTTCCGGCCCAGGACACCACGGCAGGCGCGGGCCATGACAGGCGCGGGGCGCAGGTGCGCGGCTGGATGAGCGCCGACAGCGGGAAGACCCACACGATCCGCGCCACGATCAGCGTGCCCGCGACGGCGAGCGCCTCGGCCGGCCATGCCTCGGCCCGGGACAGGTCACGGATCAGGGACGGCAATTGCAGGCCGATCAGGCTGAAAACGACGCTTTCCAGCAGGAAGACGAGCGTCTGGTAGACCGAGTGCAGGTGGAGCCGGGTCTGGGCGGTGGTGATCCGCGCCCGCTGGGTGCCGATGGCCAGCCCCGCGACGATCACCGTCATCACCGGCGAGACGTGCAGAACCTCGCCGGTCACGTAGGCCGCGTACGGCGTGATCAGCGCCACGACGGTCGCCAGTACCGGATCGGTGACGCGCCTGCGCACCGCGATGACGCCGGCGGCGACCACGGCTCCGGCGGCCGCGCCGCCAGCCGCCAGCACCACGAACCGGCTGAAGCCGTGCGCCAGCACGCCGGCTGCCGATGTCCGGACCGCGATGCCGCCCACCGCGACGGAGACCGCGATCTGGAACAGCACCAGGCTGGTCGCATCGTTGAACAGGCTTTCCGCCGCCACCAGCGCCTGCACCTTCGACGGCAGCGACAGCCGCCGCCCCAACGCGCTGACCGCCACCGGGTCCGTGCTGGCCAGCACCGCCCCGAGCACGAACGCCATGCCCACCGGGACGCCGGCCACCGCCCATACCACGGCGGCGACCGCCGCCGCGGACGCTACCACCAGGCCAACCGCGAGGACGGCAACTGGCCGCCACACCGCCCGCAGGTCACGCCACTGCAGTTCCTCGCTGGCCGCGTACAACAGCGGCGGCAGCACCACCAGGCTGACGACATCAGGTGGCACATGGACCGGCGGGAACCCAGGCAGCAGGCCAACTGCCAGTCCCGCGATCACGAGCGAGGACGCGGCCGGGACACGAAGCCGGCCGGCGAAGGCCGAGACTACCGTGCCCAGCACGACCAGGAACAAGAGGGTCTCTACACCGCGCATGCCGCTGCCCTCGCCTGCCTACGCCGAAAGGGTGCTCTGGATCAGGGTTCGCGCGGCAGCTCCGGCAGTCTGGGGCGCGGCCGGACCGGCCTCCCCGCGAAGCCAGCTCTCCTGCTCCGGCTCCAGGTCCGGCCGGTTGCGGAGCAGTTCCGCGGTCTCGGCTTCTAGTAGCCGTATCGTGGCAAGGGTGCGCTCGGCATGTCCGTACGCCATGACAGTTCACATCTCCTGGTCGGGTGATCCGGTCAGCGTGTGATGCGAAGGGCAAGCGGCGGCGGGCAGCCACGCCGGATAAGCCGGGCGACTTCGTGCCAGTCGACGCAATCGGCATAAATCTCTGCCATCGCCGCGGGGACGCCAAGCCGCTTGAGTTGTGAGGCGCGCCAGGCATGCACTGCTGGCTCACCCCAGTAGGTGGCCTCGGTGGTCGCTGCATGAGTGGATTTCATGAACACTCCTTCTGCTCGTTCTGCCTCTCCAGGCTGCGACGGGAGAGGCGATTGTCGTATCCGCCACCGGCGAGCCACATTGGCTAGCCGGTGGCGGATACGAGGCAGTGGGGCGGCGAGCCAAGATCGCCACATGAATGACCCGGGACCGAGCCCGTCGGCGAACAAGGAGAGATGACCGTGGAAGCCAAGGGCCTGCCGCGCGTAGCGGTGGACGAACAGCACCGCACCATCCGTGCCCCGCTCACCAAACGCGTGCCGTCCATGCGGGGCGCGCCGGACATGACAATCCCCAGGCCAGGGTGCTCCACGGGTCGGCGGCGATCGAGTACCAGCCGATCCCTGCCGTTTAGTTCTGTGACGGAGCTCACCGGGCGCCGGGCCGAGTGCGATGTCCTGGACAAGTTCGTGACCGCGGTCCGCGGCGGCGCAAGCCGTGCCCTGGTGGTCCACGGCGAAGCCGGAGTGGGCAAGACGAAACTGCTGGATTACATGGCCGCTCACGACGGAGGCTGCCAAGTGGTCCGTGCCGCCGGCGTCCAGACGGAGATGGAGTTGCCGTTCGCCACATTGCACCAGCTGTGCGCTTCGCTATTTGACCACCTTGAGCGTCTCCCAGGCCCGCAGCGGCACGCGCTGCTGACCGTTTTCGGCCTGAGCGCGGGGCCGCCGCCGGACCGCTTCCTTACGGGCCTGGCCGTGCTGGGCCTGCTTGCCGAGGCCGCGGACAAGGAGCCGCTGCTGTGCCTGGTCGATGACCTCCAGTGGGCCGATCGCGCCTCTGCTCAGGTGCTGACGTTCGCCGCCCGCCGCCTGGGGACCGAGTCGGTCGGTCTCGTATTCGCCACGCGTGTCCTGGACGATGATCTAACCGGCTTGCAAGGGCTTGATGTCGCGGGGTTGCGGGAGGCCGATGCGCGGGCGCTGTTCGACGCGGCACTGACCGTGCCGATCGACGCGCAGATCCGTGACCAGATCGTGGCCGAGACGCACGGCAACCCGCTGGCGCTGCTTGAACTGCCACGAGCCTTGACAGCGGCGGAACTCGCGGGCGGCTTCGGGCTGCCCGGCGTGCTTCGGCTGCCTGGCAGCGTCGAGGAGAGCTTCCGGCGACGCGTTCGCGCTCTCCCCGCCCAGACCCGGCGCCTGCTCGTGCTCGCCGCCGCCGATCCGGTCGGTGACGCGGCCCTGGTGTGGCGGGCAGCCGGACGGCTCGGCGTCGGCGCCGGGGCAGCGGAGCCCGCGGCCGACGCTGGCCTTGCGGAGTTCGGGACCCGGGTACGGTTCCGGCACCCGCTGGTCCGCTCGGCGGCCTACCGGTCAGCGCCGGCCCGGGAGAGACGGCAAGCGCACGCGGCACTGGCGGCGGCGACCGACCCGCGGGTAGATCCCGACCGCCATGCCTGGCACCGGGCGCAGGCTGCGCCAGCGCTAGATGAGGAGATCGCCGCGGAACTGGAGCGTTCAGCCGGCCGGGCGCGGGCGCGCGGCGGGCTGGCCGCGGCGGCCGCGTTCCTCGAACGGGCGGCGATGCTGACCCCCGACCCTGCTCGTCGCGCCCGGCGAGCACTCGCTGCCGCCCAGGCCAAGTTCCAGGCGGGAGCGTTCGGTGCGGCGCAGGACTTGCTGGTCATGGCCGAAGCCGGGCCGATTGCGGAACCCGAGCAAGTCCGCATCGACCTGCTGCGAGCCCGGATCGCGCTGGCCAAGAATCGCGGCGCCGACGCCGCACCGCTGCTGCTGGACGTGGCCGGCCGGCTCGAACGCATCGACGCGAGCCTGTCCCGCGCCAGCTACCTCGACGCGATGAAGGCCGCGATGTTCGCCGGCCGCCTGGCCGGGCACAGTGGCGGTCTGCGGGACGTGGCGCGCGTGGTCGGCGCGATGGCGCGGCCGCCGGAATCAGCCCCGGCGCCCGATCTCCTCCTGACCGGGCTGGCAGCGAACTTCAACGAGGGCTACACGGCCGGAGTGCCGATCTTGCGGCAAGCGCTGGCCGGCTACGCCAGCGACATGCCCGCGGACGAAGAGATGCGCTCGCTGTGGCTGGCGGGCACCGCCGCCGTGCATATCTGGGACGACGAAGGCTGGCGGGCGATTTCGGCCCGCTTCATCCGGCTTGCCCGCGACACGGGTTCGCTCAGCGAGCTTCCGATCGCCATCCTCCTGCGCGCTCATCTGCATATGTTCTACGGTGAGCTGGTCGCCGCGGCGTCCCTGCTAGGCGAGTTGCGGGCGGTCGCCGATGTGACCGGCACCCATTTCGGGCCCTATGTCACCTGGGCTATCGCCGCCTGGCGCGGCCAGGAGGCTGAGGTATCGGCCAAGGTCGGGGCAACCATCACGGATGCCATCCAGCACGGTCAGGGCCTGGCGATAGCCGTCCCTAGCTGGGCGGAAGCGGTGCTTCGCAACGGCCTGGGCCACTATCAGCAGGCAATGATCGCCGCTGATCGCGCTAGCTGCTACGACGGCGATCTGACTCCGGCGAACTGGGCGCGCGTCGAGCTGATCGAGGCAGCTGCGCGAAGCAACATGACCGATAGCGCGGTCGACGCGTTTTCCCGGCTCGCTGAACAGGCCGACGGGAGTGGCACGGACTGGGCCCGGGGGGTCGAGGCGCGCTGCCGCGCGCTGCTGAGCCAGGGTGATGCCGCGGAAGGCCATTACCGCCGGTCGCTCGCCCACCTTGCCCGCACCCGCATGCGTCCCGACCTGGCCCGCGCCCACCTGCTGTACGGGGAATGGCTGCGCAGGGAGCGGCGCCGGGCAGAGGCACGCGACCAGCTGCGCACCGCCCATGACATGCTGGAAGCGATGGGAATGGAGGCGTTCGCCGAGCGGGCCAGGCGCGAGCTGTCGGCCACCGGGGAGACCGCCCGCAAGCGAGCCGCCGCGGCCAGCGACCAGCAGCTCACCGCGCAGGAACGCCAGATCGCACTCCTGGCACGCGACGGGATGTCCAACCCGGAGATCGGCGCCCGCCTGTTCCTCAGCCCGCGCACCGTCCAGTACCACCTGGGGAATGTCTTCGCCAAGCTCGGCATCAGCTCCCGCAACCGGCTTGGCCTGGTGCTGTCGGCGGACGCGGTCACGAGCTTACGGTGCTTCATTCAGAACGGCAGGGCTTTCTCGGCCGCCTAGGCAACCACTGGCCGGCTTGGATTCGGCAGCATCGCGATTCCTGCCACGAATCGGAACGCATGCGCCTGAGCTGGAGACGTAATGGACGGTGAACTGACAGCGGCGCAGGCGATTGCCGTCAAGATTGCCTTCAGGCGGGTGACGGCAATAAACCTAAAATTGCCGGAGGACACCGTTGAGCAAGCGGTCCGTATCCCAGGGACAGTCGGATGGGACCGGAAGGCGGCGGCCCACTCCGACATATTCAACGCGCTAGCGGACGTGACCGGAGACCCGGTTGTGGCCCCGGTGCTTATCAGCGGGGTGGGGCTTTCTTACGACCTCATGGTTGCGGCCGGGCGGGCCGCGGGACGGGATGATAACCGGTTCCCGGCGACGTATGCTGGCGCAGCTTCGGGCCGGGGCCGTCGAGGAAGCGTCGGCGGAGATGGGCAATCGTCTCCGCGTGCTGACTACTTGTGGCGCATGGCCCGCGAGCAGCGCGCTTCCCGGTCTCAGCCATGACGCTGCCGGTCGCTCTTTCCGGTCGCCCCGAAGGGCCAGCGGAGTCCGATGCCGACGTGCAGGATGATCCCGGCGCCTGCGAAGCTGAGCGACGCGGCGGTCACCCAGTCGCTGGAGGCCGCTCTGATCCAACCCGCGCCGTCGGCATAGGCGGCCAGGCCACCGTAGAGCACGAGCGCGACCACAGCGGTGAGGCAGATAGTGAGAACCCGGCCAGCCGCGGGGCGCAGCAGCGTGGCCGGCCAGCCTTCGAAGAGCAAGGCCACCACGAGGGCGGCGCTGATGACGCACCCGCAGGCAGCGCCAATGGTGCCCGGCGACAGGAACGCCCCGTCGCGCAGCAGCGCGAAGGTGCCCGCGCCGAGCCCTATCACGAGGGCGTTGCCGACGAGTAGGCGCCTGGAACGCCTGGTGATGGTGTTCACGGGCCAGCCGCGCAGGGCGATGTAGATGAGCGCCTGCCAGACCCCCACGGCGATGAGCGCGGCCCCGAAGTCGGCCCTGGTGACCGGGCCGCCCGGGTCACGCAGCCCTGCGGCGACGCGCTCGGCGGCGGGGAGGTAGCTGACGTTGACGAACAGGAAGTAGGCGCCTACCCCGATCGCCCAGGACACGATGAGCGCGGCGATGCCTGATCGGAGCCGCCCGAGCCCGCCCAGTGGCCAGCCCTCGCAGACCAGGGACAGCTGGAGCATGACGGCGAAGGTAACCCCGGCCAGCGCCATCGTCGCCGGGAAAGTCGTGGGGGCCGCGGGACCTGGAGCGGCCTCGAACACCGCGCCGATATCGGGGCGCTCGACGACCGCCTCGCCGGCGATCGTCAGCGCGACCCCGATAGCGGCGACCACCATCGTGTCGATCAGGCCTGTCCAGGGTGTGGTGAGCCTGGAACCGGGCCAGTCGTTCCACCAGAACGCGACCATCGCCACGCCAGCCAGTGCGAACGTCGAGATCGGCCCGAGGATCAGCAGCCCGGTCGCGGTGCTGCCGGTGCCGAGCGCGAGGGCGAAGAAGACGACTGCGGTCAGCAGCAGGCCGCCGAGCCCGCGCCAGGGCTGGGCAGCCAGCGGTGCGATGCCAGTCACCGGGCAGCCAGCGACGACCCGACCGCGGCGGCCGTCGGGCTCACCGGCAGGTTCGGCAGCAGGTGCTCGATGGCGATCGGCAGTTCGCGGACCCGGTAACCGGTCGCGTGGTAGACGGCGTTGGCGATCGCGGCGCCCGAGCCGACCTGCCCGATCTCGCCAACGCCCTTGACGCCGAGCGGCCCGGTCACGTGGTCGTCAACCTCGATCAGTGCGACGTCGACGTCGGGCGCGTCGGCGTTGACAGGGACGAGGTAGTCGCCCAGGCTGGCGCTGGCCCAGCGGCCCGTTCTCGGGTCCATACGGTTGCCTTCGAGCAGGGCCTGGCTCATGCCCCAGAGCATGCCGCCTATGAGCTGGCTCCGGGCCGTCCTTGGGTTGAGCACCCGGCCCGGGGCGAACGCGCCGGCCAGCTGCCGGACCCGGACGATGCCGAGGTCGGCGTCGACAGCGACCCGGGCGAACTGGGCGCCGAACGTCAGCAGCCCGTGGGGGGTGTCCAGCGGCGGTGGGCTCCAGCTTCCGATGGCCTCGGCGTCAGCCATCCGGTGCCGCTCCATCAGGCTGGCGTACGTTTCGCCGTCGCCGGACTCGAGGGCCAGCCGCCCGTCGGCCGCGGTGACGTTGGCCGGGCCGACGCCGTGCAGCGGGGAGGCGGAGTCGGCGACGGCCAGCGAGATCAGCTGGTCGCGCACCGCGATGCCCGCGTTATGCACGGCGGCGCTGACCATCATCGCGCCGTTCGAGCCGACCGGTGAGCCGCTCGCCGGCAAGCTGGTGTCGCCGAACTCGACGCGGACGTCGCGCAGCGCGACACCGAGCGCGTCGGCGGCCACCTGGGTCAGCGCGGTGGGCATGCCGGTGCCGAACTCCTGGGTGGAGGTCTGCACGACCGCGGTGCCGTCGGCATACAGATGAGCGCGGGCCCGCTGGGTACGCATGAAGAACGCCACCGGGTAGGCGGC
>Ga0335072_10002059_pt1 | contig 31742 bp, 32 predicted proteins | sample Lox_Sample_21_FD_206725 | JGI IMG/M metagenome (GOLD analysis project Ga0335072, IMG submission 206725) | Soil microbial communities from Loxahatchee National Wildlife Refuge, Florida, United States - Lox_Sample_2.1 | ecosystem: Environmental > Terrestrial > Soil > Wetlands | place: USA...
CCACACGCGAGCGGCCGGTGCCGTTCGACATTTTCACGTTCTACCGCGGCCGGCACAGTTTCTTTGGTGTGGATTCGCTGGCGCTGGATGCCACCGGGTCGGCGGCGTTGTTGCGCGAGCTGCTGCCAGGGTTCGAAAGCGGGGCGCTGCGGCCGTTCCCGGTGCGCGACGAATCGACGTTTTCTCTGGGGCAAGCGAGGGATGCCTATCGTGCGGTCCTCGCCGGCGCGCGCGATAGGGTGGTTCTTAAGCTGGGACGTTGATACCTTGGATTGGCTGACGCCGAACTCAGTGCGTCGGACCGTCGGTGTTGCGCGGAATTCGGAAAAGGTGGCCGGGTACTTTGGTGGCGGGCGCTCGCCGGGGTCAGGAAGTGTTAGCGGTCGCCGAATGTAACAGCGGTGACTGGCGGACAGCGTTACCACACTGACAGCATTGACATGCTGGACTATTTCGCCGTTGCGCGGCGGGCCAAGGTCAGAATCGCGTGGCGAGACAGCGTGTGATCGGGTGCGCCGGTGCGCTTGCAGTTGCGTTCGGCCTGGTTCAGGCCTGCCATAGCGGCTTCCAGCGACGCCGAGGTCCATAGGTTCAGCGCCCGGGTGAATGCCGCCATCCGGCCGAAAAATACCGGCGGGCGCGCCGCCTTGGCTGCGTCGCTCGCGCTTATGCCGGTTTCCATCAGCAAGCGCGCCCGATACAGCCGTTGCAGATGCATCAGCGCGCCACGCAGCACGCCAACAGGCGCCGAGCCCTCGGCCATCGCTTGCTCCAAGGCGCGGTCTGTCGTTGCGACATCGCCGATGGTCGCGGCGAACAGGGCATCGTCGAGCGACAGGCCTGCCGCGTCGCCGACACAGTGGATGGCCATGTCCACATCCACGCGGCCTCCCGGCCCGGCGTACAGCGCCAGCTTCTCAAGTTCGGCATGGGTGGCGACCTGATCTGCGCCGAGCTGGCCGGAAAGCCAGGACAACGCGTCGGAATCGATGCCGACATTCGCCGTGTGCAGCGTGTGGCGGATCGTCTCCTCCAGTGCCCGTCCTTCTTCCGGATAGCAGCCGATCGCGACTCCGTCTGGCGCAGAATCCAGCAAAGCACGCAACTTGGAACGCGCCGGCATGCCGGCGCCTTCCAGCACGACAAGGGCTTCGGCCTTGCTGGCGAGGACTGCCTGTATGGCAGACAGGGCGGAATCGGACGCCTCGCGACACCGCACCACGCGCCGGCCGCCGGTGAGCGGGACGGAAGCTGCCTCGGCTGCCAATTGGCCGAGGTCCTCGCGTGCCAACACTGCGACCAGGAACGGATCGTCGAGCGATCCCGCCACGGCACGCACCAAGGTTTCGGCGCGATGGCGGACCATGCCGACATCATCGCCGTAGAGCAATGCGACGCGCACATTTCCTGGCTTGCGCAGAAAGGCGGCAAGCCGCTGGGGCGCGAGTTTCATATCGTCAGCGCAACGCCACCGCGTCCTGGCGGCGGAAGTAGGCGGCAAGCTGCATCGTGATCTGGTCTGCAATGACGGACGCCAGGCGCTGTTGCAAAGCGTCGTTATCCATGTCCGCCGCGAAGTACTGTTGGTCCAGTACGTTGAAAGCATCGAGTGCGCGGGCGGCACCGTTGGTGATATGCGCGCCGTCCGGCGTGGTCAGCGTCCATGTCGCATTGGCGATCAGCCGGATCCGCGTGGCAATCGTGTCGGGGAGAATGCCAATGCCTTCACCGCTGACGGAGAAGCTCACCGCGAGATTGTACCGGCTGGACCCGCCGGAATCGCTGCCGAACCGCTCCTGCAAGTCCTGCCGAAGCTCCTGGCCGGGTCGATCCGGGATCAGGTTGACGTGGATTGCCGCCAGATTCCGCTCCGCCGGGCCGGGCTTGCCGGACGCGGTGGGCATATAGACCGGCTGGAAGCCGCACCCTGCAACCAATGCTGCGCTTCCCAGCGCCATCGCCCAGCGATGCGGCAATGCGCGCTTCATCCGGCCACCACGAAATTGACGATGCGGTTCGGTACGTGGATTCGTTTCACGATGCGCTTGCCCTCCAGCACTCGCGCCACATTTTGCTCTTGTTCTGCCAGGGAGATAACTTGTTCCGCCGCGGCATCGGGGGGGACTGCGATTGTTCCACGCAGCTTGCCGTTCACCTGGACGGCGATGGTGACCGCATCGATGGACAGCAGCGCCGGATCGGGCTCCGGCCAGGGCAATTCCGCGACCAGTTGTGCCGCACCGGGCCTTAGTAGCGCATACATCTCCTCGGCGAGGTGCGGCATCATGGGCGACACCAGGCGGCTGAGTATTTCCAACGCTTCGAAACGCGAGTGGCGAAGCCCAGGCTCGTCAGCAGAACGTTCGGCGTCGCTGATGGCATTCGCCAGTTCGTACAGCCGGGCAACGGCGACATTGAACGCGAAACTGTCGAGCGCCGTGGTGACCGCGGCGATCGTGCGATGCGTTGTCTGCCGCAGCGCGCGCGCTGCGGCGCTTTCCGAAGACGATCGTGCCTCGGCTGCAATGTCGCCCAGCGATTCGGCCAGCCGGAACAAGCGTTGGGTGAAGCGGAAGGCACCGGCGACGCCGGCCTCGGTCCACTCCATGTCGCGTTCCGGCGGGTTGTCCGACAGGATGAACCAGCGGGCGGTGTCGGCGCCGTAGCGGGCGATGATCGCGCCGGGATCGACCGTGTTGCGCTTGGATTTGCTCATCGCCTCGACGCGGCCGACGATCACCGGCTCGCCGGAGTCGCGCATGACCGTCGTGCCGTCCGGACGCCTGTCCACTTCGTCCGGATACAGCCATTGGCCATTGGGACCGAGGGCTGAGCGGTAGCTTTCGTGCGTCACCATGCCCTGGGTGAAGAGGCCTGCGAATGGTTCGTCCACGTTCAGGTGACCGGTGGCCTTCATCGCGCGGGCGAAGAAGCGCGAATAGAGCAAGTGCAGGATCGCATGTTCGATGCCGCCGATATATTGGTCGACCGGCATCCAGTGATCCGCGGCGGCGCGCGTGACCGGCACCTTCGCGTGCGGGCTGCAATAGCGGGCAAAATACCAGGAGCTATCGACAAAGGTGTCGCAGGTGTCGGTCTCGCGCTGCGCTGGTGCGTCGCATTTCGGACAGGGAACGTGCTTCCAGGTGGGATGATGGTCGAGCGGATTGCCTGGACGATCGAATGTCACGTCCTGCGGAAGCAATACGGGTAGCTGGTCGTCTGGCACCGGGACCACGCCGCAGGCGGCGCAATGAATGATCGGGATGGGACAGCCCCAGTAGCGCTGCCGCGATACGCCCCAATCGCGCAGGCGCCAGTTCACGACACCTTTGCCGATGCCTTTGTCCTCCAGCCGTGCAATCACCGCGCGCTTGCCGGAGTCAACGTCCAGTCCGTTGTACGGGTTTGAGTTGATCAATACGCCGGGGCCAACATAGGCCTCGTTCGCCACGTTGAACGTGGCGGGATCGGCGCCGGGCGGCAGTACCACGGGCGTTACCTGCAGGCCGTACTTGCGGGCGAACTCCAGGTCGCGCTGGTCGTGTGCGGGACAGCCGAAGATCGCGCCGGTGCCATATTCCATCAGCACGAAATTGGCGATCCAGATCGGGAAGGTGGCACCCTCGATCAGTGGGTGACGCACGCGCAGGCCGGTGTCGTAGCCCCGCTTCTCGGCGGTTTCGATCACGGCCTCGCTGGTGCCGGTGCGGCGGCATTCAGCGATGAACGCGGCAGCGGCCGGGTCCCGTGTGGCGACTGCCGCGGACAACGGGTGCTCTGGCGCCAAGGCGAGGAACGACATGCCGAACAGGGTGTCGGGGCGGGTGGTGTAGACCTCGGCGCGGTCAATGCCTTGCTCTGGCGCCGCAAGTTCGAAAGACAACCTGGCGCCCTCGCTGCGGCCGATCCAGTTCTCCTGCATCACGCGCACGCGTTCCGGCCAGCGGTCCAGTTGCGGCAGGGCGTTCAGCAGGTCTTCGGCGTAATCGGTGATGCGGAAGAACCATTGGCTGAGCTGCTTCTTCTCCACTGGCGCGCCGGATCGCCAGCCACGCCCGTCGATCACTTGCTCATTGGCGAGCACGGTGCCGTCCACCGGGTCCCAGTTGACCCAGCTTTCCTTGCGCTCGACGAGGCCGGCCTTGGTGAAATCCAAGAACAATCGCTGCTGGTGGCCGTAATAGGCGGGGTCGCAGGTGGCGAATTCGCGCGACCACTCGAGCGACAGGCCCATGCGTTGCAGCTCGGCGCGCATGTTGGCGATGTTGTCCCAGGTCCACTTGGCCGGGTGGACGCCCCGTTCGCGTGCGGCGTTTTCCGCCGGGAGGCCGAACGCGTCCCAGCCCATCGGGTGCAGCACGGAAAAGCCGCGCGCCCGCTTGTAACGGGCCACCACGTCGCCCAGCGTGTAGTTGCGCACGTGCCCCATGTGGATTTTGCCGCTGGGGTAGGGGAACATCTCCATGACGTAGTATTTGGGCTTGCCGTCGGCCGGCACGTCAGCCACGGCGAAGCAGCCATGGTCCGCCCAGGCCTGCTGCCATTTGGGTTCGGCCGTCTGGAAGTCGTAGCGCGGCGCCTCAGCCGCTGGTCGGGTCAAGGTCTCGCTCATGGCGCCTGTATCGGCTGGGGCGGAAGCGCAGGCAAGGGCTTGGGACGGGGAGTCTGTGTGGGTGTCATGCCCAAGTGTCGTTGCGAGGTGCGCAGCGACGAAACAAGCTCAGGTGTGTGGCGCAGGGACATGTGGCGCAGGGACATGTGGCGCAGGGAAGGTCGAAGGGATTGTTCGAACGAGGTTGCTTCGTCGCTTCGCTCCCCGCAATGACATATGGCAGCAGCATGCGGTAACGAGAGACCAGCCCCCCAACCTGTGTCACTCGCCTGCCGGTGCGGTCCGTGCTGTGCTGCCGCACCACTGCCGCCGGTGGGTTCTGCCGGCCTGCCCGCAGCCAAGGATTCCAGGAAACGATGTCCGACCATGCGCCGCATTGGCAACGCAACATGTATGTGTGTCTGTTCGGGTCATTTACCAACATTACCGCCATGACGCTGCTACTGCCGTTCCTGCCGATCTACGTCGCGCAACTTGGCGTCAAGGGCCATGCCGCGATCGTGCAATGGTCCGGCATTGCTTACGGTGTCAGCTTCCTTGGTGCCGGCGTCCTGGCGCCGGCCTGGGGCCGGTTCGCCGATCTCTATGGCCGCAAGCTGATCCTGATCCGGGCGTCGCTGGCGATGGCGATCTGCATGTCGCTGATCGGTTTGGCGCAGAACATCTGGCAACTTGTGGGATTGCGGCTGGCAGCGGGCGTGTTGGGCGGCTACGCATCCGGCGCCGTGGTCTTGGTCGCGACGCAAACCCCCAAGGAACGCGCCGGCTGGGCTTTGGGCATGCTGTCCACGGGCACGATGGCGGGCACATTGCTGGGGCCTCTGGTCGGCGGCGTGCTGCCAGGGTTGATCGGCGTGCGGGAGACGTTCTTCCTGGCCGGAGGCGTGATCTTCATCGCTTTCCTGGCGACGTGCTTCCTTATTCATGAAGATCGACAGCCTCTGCGGGTGCGGGCGCAGCGCGCTGCCCGAGGGGCCTGGTCACTGATCCCGGATAAGCGGCCGGTGATCGCGATGCTTGTCACCGCCATGCTGCTGATGCTGGCGAACATGTCGATCGAGCCGATCATCACCGTGTACGTTGCCCAGCTAATGCCGCGTGGCGGCGACGTGGTGTTCACCGCCGGTCTGGTGATGGCTGCTGCGGCTATCGGCAGCGTGCTTGCGGCACCTCGTTTGGGGCGGTTGGCCGATCGTATCGGCCACTGGAACGTTATCGTCATGTGCTTGCTTGCCTGCGGCGTGCTGCTGATCCCACAGGCCTTCGTCACCAACCGTTGGCAGTTGATCGGCCTGCGGTTCCTGATGGGGATTTCACTGGCTGGGCTGCTGCCCGCGATCGCCGCCACCATTCGGCACAATGTGCCGCACGGCGCGGCCGGGACGATCCTGGGTTACAACACGTCGGCCCAATATGCGGGCCAAGTGCTGGGGCCGGTGGCCGGTGGGTTCGTCGGCGGCCACATGGGCATGCGGGCCGTGTTCCTGGCAACGACGGTGATCATGTTCGCCGGCGCCGCGTTCAATTGGTCGATCGGCCGGCGGCTGTCGGCCGCCGCCGATGCGAACGCAGTTGCCGATTGAACCGGCGAGTCGTGCGGCTTGATGCCTGGAGTTGGCTAGTGCGCTGCGCAGAGGTGTCAGGCGAACCAGCGTAGACGGGAACGATCCCAGGCGCCGCCGGCGGCCCGATGCAACAGCAGGACATCGGCGCCGAGCGTACGGCCGGGCGGGTCGATGACATACAATGCCTGGATGATGACCAGAAACATGTAGGTCCAGGGCCACTCGCCCGGCGCGGAATAGAGGCCAAGCCACAGGTTCATCCCCATCAGCACACCAAGCAGTGCGCCAAGCCTTGAGAGCAATCCGAGCAATAGCGAGATGCCGATGGAAACCTCGATCATATAGACCAAGGGCCCGAACAGATTCAGGTTTGGTAAGACGATGTCGGCGACGAAGGCGCTTTGCAAGGGGACGGCGGCGTGGGCGACCTCCTGCTGCATCCAGTAGCGCAGGCCGGCGAAATTCGGGGGAATCTTCCACAGTGACTGCTGCCACCACATGGTGCCGACCAACACGCGCAACATCCACAGCCCGATAGAACGGGGCGTGCGTTGCGCAGGATCCTTGTGCCAGGCAGAGGTGACGATCGTGACGCTCGCCAGCAAGAATAACCAGAACACCGGGGTGAACCAACCGGGCTGCACCAGAAAATGCGCGGCGTCCTGTAGTGGATTCGGTCGCATGGACTTCACTCCGGTGCCCGGGCAAGGCGCACTGCATCGGGTCGATGCAGCGGATGGCGCGCGAGCGGATCAGCGTCGGCGGCAGGGGGCCGAGGTAGGTAACGCCATGCTGCATCCTTACTGGTATACGGGTGTGACGCGCAATGGAGCAGGTATGAGCGAGATCGTGCAACCGCCGACGATTTTGGGGCTGAAGCGACATGCGTCGCCCTCGGTGTTTCGGCCGGAGAACCTGTTGCGCGAGGCGCGACGGCAGCGTGGATTGCCAGAGCAATCCGTGCCGGCGGTGTGCGCGCTGGATCCGGACGGAGACATCGTGCGGACGTTGCGCAGGCATGGCCGGGTGCGGCCCGCTGCGGGGTGGGCTTGCTATCACACCACGATGGATGTGGTGGACCAATCAGGACTTGCTATCGGCATTGTGGGTCTCGCCGTTGGCGCGCCGTTCGCTGTGCTTGTCGCGGAACAACTGTTTGTTTCGGGGTGCGAACTGCTGATCAGCGTTACCTCCGCCGGGCAAATTGCGCCGCTTGGGCCGACTCCGTATTTCGTGCTGATCGACCGCGCGTTGCGCGACGAAGGCACCAGTTACCACTACCTGCCGCCATCCACCTTCGCCGAAGCCGATCCTGTTCTGGCGGGCCGCGCCTTCGCCGCCGCGTCGGCCCTCCGGGTGCCAGTGCATCGCGGCACTGTCTGGACGACCGATGCGCCGTATCGGGAGACGGACGATGCGATCGATGGTGCCCGGCGCAATGGCGCATTGGCGGTCGAGATGGAGGCGGCGGCGCTGTACGCTTTTGCCCGCGCGCGCAGCCGGTCGGTGCTGTGCTTTGCCCACGTAACGAACCAGATGGCGCGCGTCGAAGGCGATTTCGAGAAGGGCGAAGACGATGGTGCCCGCGATTCGTTGGACCTGATTGCCACGGTGGCGCAGGGCTGCGGCTTCGGGCATACGGGCGGTTCGCGCGTCTTGAATGCTTGTTGACTGCCGCTCCGGCCACCAAGGTCTCAGAAGAACTTCGCCGCAATATCTGTGCTTGACCGCTTGCCGATCGCGTCGAAATGCTGCACCAGGAACGCGGCCGCCTTTTCCTGGCCGAGCAAGAATAGATGCCGCATGAAGGCCCGGTCAGCATTGAGTTTGGACGAGGCGTTGAGCGCCGCGAGTTCCGCCTCCGCGTCGATGGTATGGATGTTGATGCGCAGGTAACGATCGGCCGGAAGCTCGCCACGGTCGATCAGATCGGTGACGAACTTGATCATCCGCATCTCGCGCATCAGTGACGAGTTGAACGATAGCGTGTTGACTCGGTCGATGATGCTGCGCACGTCCCGGGGCACATCTGGGATGTTGATCGGGTTGAGTTGTACGATCAGTACGTCGCCGCCGCCGCTCATGTAGATCAGCGGGAATATTGGCGGATTGCCGCAATAGCCGCCGTCCCAATAATGCTGCCCGCCCACTTCGACTGCCTGGAACAGCATCGGCAGGCGGAAGCCATGACCGCCGCGCTGCTGATCTCCCGCCGCTCAAACACATGCAGCCGGCCGTTGAGCACATTGGTGGCACAAACGAATAAAGCCGGCCCGTCTGTTGTGCGCAGGCGGGTGAAATCCGCCGTTTCCGCCAGCAGCGTGCGCAGCGGGTTCTCGTTCGAAGGGTTCAGCTCGTACGGCGAAAAGACCTTATTCAACACATCAGCGACACGCCAGAATGGCGAGAAATCCATGTTTCCGGTACCCAGCAACCTGTCCAGCGGACCAGGCTGCAGTGGCGACTTCTCAGCGAGGCTGGAAACCCCGTCCCAGAACTTGGCCAAGAGCTCGCGGGCCGCGGGCGGGCCACCGTGCGCAAGGCCGTCCACCAGAACGGCCGCATTCATGGCGCCGGCGCTGGTGCCCACCACCGCTTCGATCTCCAGTCGCTGATCAGCCAGCAACCGATCCAGCACGCCCCAGGTGAACGCGCCATGCGACCCGCCGCCCTGTAGGGCGAGCTTGATGCGCTTGCACTCGGATTGCTCCGTACTGTTCTCCGGCCCGCGAGAGTCCACCTATTTCTCCGTCATCCGTTGCACCGGCGACCATTCAGGCGGTGCTGCAGTGCCCAGCGCCGCGAGCCGCGCCGCATAAACCGAGGCTGCGGGAAAGCGGCGGGCGCATTGCACTTCTGCCAGCGGCGCGCGTGCGGCATCGAAGCAGCCTTCGCGGTACGCCGCCACGCAGGCGCCCCATGCCTGCTGCACTTCCATGTCCTGCTCGTTTGCCTGCAGCGCGGCTGGGGCGTCCGGGTCGATTACGCCGAGCAATTCGTGGATTGGCATCGGTGACACCGTGCCCTTAACCACCACGACGTCGATCGGGCGGAACACGAAGCGCGGACCAGCGGCAAGGCGCGTAGTGTCGCTGACCAGGATCTGTGTGCCGTACACCTTGTTCAGCCCCTCCAGCCGATTAGCGAGATTCACCATGCCGCCCATCGCGGTGTACGGCATGCGGTCGCTGGAGCCGATATTGCCCACCACAGCCTCGCCGCTATGCACGCCAAACCGCGTCGGCAGCGCGGGCCAGCCACGCGCGACAAACTCCGCCGACAAGCGTTGGGTCACAGCGCGCGTGCGCAAGACGGCCTCGCAGCCATGGGCCGCGTGGTGCGGGTCGCGGCGTGGCGCGTTCCAGAACGCCATCACCGCATCTCCGATATACTTGTCGATCGTGGCACCGCAGCCCAGCAGCTCGCGCGTTACCGCCTCGAAATACGTGGAGATAACGCGCGTGAGCTCCATCGGGTCGAGGTTTTCCGAAATGGTCGTGAAGGCCTGGATGTCGGAGAACAGCAACGTCAACGGCACACGCTCGCCGCCAAGCAGCGGCACCGTGCCGGCATCCAGGAATTGGCGTACGAGGTCGCGCGGCAGATAGACGGCAAAGCTGCCGAGGGTTGCCTTCATTGCCGCGACGGGGCGCAGATCGGGGAGACGCTGCGCGAACTGCCGGCGGTGCAGGCGGCACTGATGAACGTGGATCGTGGCGGATACGCCGAGGCTGTGATCCGCATGATGATCCTGATGGCGCGCTCGCGCGGCGAAGTGCGGCAATCGCGCCTGGAACGCTCACGCGAAATGCTGAGCAATACCGAACCGTTCCGCAGCCTGGGCCTGGACCGGCGGTCGCGGATCATCGCCGAGCAAACACTGATTGTAGACTTTGCCGGCGAGCAAGCGGTTTCGTCGCTGCCGGCGCTGGTCCCGCTTGCGGCCGATCGCGAGCGGGCGATTGCCGCGGTGCAGGAGGTCGCTGGCGAGGTGTCAGAGATGAGCGAGGCCACGCTGCGCATGCTGGCGCGGTTGAGGGAAGTACTGAGCCTGCCGCCGCTGACCTTCAGCACACCGTCTCTGGTGCCGCGTGGCGTGCCGGGGGCACCGCGAGGCACGAGGGCGGCGGAGGAGAGCGTGGCGGGGGAATAGGGCCTGGGTCGACCATAGCAGACTTCGTAAGACGCAGGCCTTTGAGTTTGCCCATCGTGCAATGGCCGTGTCACAGAGGTTCGCTCGACGCGGTGAGCTTGCAGCGGACACCACATTTGCATGGAGGTTTAGATTGCCACCTCCCGCCCAATCTCGACCACGGTGTCTGCGGGCAGGCGGAAGTAATCTGTCACATGCGCGGAGTTGCGCTGGAGGAACGCGAACATTTGCTCGACCCAGCGTGGCAACCCCGTGCCGTCATCGCGAGATACGACTGTTTCGTGGCCGACAAAGTATGTGACGTCCGATAGATCGAAAGCGCACCCAGTCCCATGGGCCTGTCGCAGCAACGCTGGAACGTCCGGCCGTTCCATGAAGCCGTAGCGCGCCCGGGCGCGCCACACCTGAGGCGCGATCTCCTGCACGACCAACCGATCGTGCGCCGCAATCCACGGGACCGATTCAGTCATGACGGAGAGAATGAACACGCGCTCATGCAGGGACCGGCTATGCTTGAGATGCCAAAGCAACACTGGCGGGGCGTCATGCTCTGTGCGGGTCAGAAACACAGCGGCCCCCGGCACACGTGGTATGTTGCCACCGGCAACACGCGCCATCACGGTATCGATGGGCACCACCGCATCGCGCAGCCGGTCATGCACGGCGGCGTTGCCGGTGTGCCAGACCAACATCACGCCATAGACCAGGCTCGCCAGAACCAGAGGTACCCAACCGCCTTCAGCGACCTTCATGAGGTTGGCGGCCATAAAGGCGGCATCCACAATCCCCAGCGCGCCGGCCACGGCGGCGGCAGCCGGCAGCGGCCAAATCCAGATCTCCCGCATGGCGATGAATAGCAGCAGGGTCGTCATTAGCATGGTCGCCGACACGGCAATGCCGTATGCGGCGGCCAGGTTGTCGGATTTGCCAAAGCCGACCGCCAATCCCAGCGTCACGAGCATGAGCAGCCAATTCACGGGACCAACGTAGATCTGTCCATAGCCGCTGGCGGAGGTCTGCGTGATTTCCAGTCGCGGCAGCCAGCCAAGCTGGATGGCCTGTCGCGTCATCGAGAACGCCCCGGTAATGATCGACTGGCTGGCAATGATGGTGGCGACGGTCGCGATCAGCACCATCGGCAGCACCAGTGGATCCGGGCAGAGGCGAAAGAAGATGTTGCCCTCGGTCGGCGCCCCGGCCAGCACGATCGCCGCCTGCCCCGCGTAATTCAGTACCAGGGCGGGAAATACCAGCGCCGACCATGCCAGCCTGATCGGACTGGCACCAAAATGACCCATATCGGCATACAGCGCCTCGGCACCGGTGACGCACAAGAACACACCGCCCAGCACCAGGAACGCCGTGGCACCGCCAGACGCCAGGTAGTGCAGCCCAAAGAGAGGATTGATCGCGACCAGCACCGCCGGATGCCGCGTGATGCCCCAGAGACCAAGCAAGGCAATGATGACAAACCAGGCGGTCATTATGGGTCCGAACAGGCGACCGATGCGCGCGGTACCCTGGCTTTGCACCAGGAACAACAGGAACAGGATGACCACCGTTGCCGGAAGCACGTAGTGCTGAAACGAAGGGGCAACGACATTGAGACCCTCCAGCGCCGAGAGAACCGAGATTGCCGGCGTGATCGCGCCGTCGCCGTAGATCAGGGCTGCCCCGAACAAGCCGATCAGCACGATGAGTGGCCGGCGGTGGCGCTTTACACCCAACAACGACATCAGCGCCAGGATGCCACCCTCGCCGTCATTATCCACCCGCATGGCCAGCGCGACATATTTCACTGACGTGATGATGATGAGCGTCCAGACGATCAGCGACAGCGCGCCGAGCGTGGCCTCCGGCGGTGGATGTGCGCCGGCTGAGTCGAGCACCGTCTTCAGCGTATAGAGCGGGCTGGTGCCGATATCGCCGAATACCACGCCGAGCGCGGCCAAACTGAGCGCCGGCAGCCTGGTGTGCACGGACGGTGGAGTCTGTTCCGTTGCTGCGACCGGCACCTGTTGGCTCCTGGGATTCGTCGCGGCCGCCACGCTAACCCGCACGCGTGCGCCCGGACAGTGGTGGATAGATGACGTTTCGGCCCACCGTCAGCAGGCGGGTTGCCCTCTATGTCAGCGCCGCCAGCGTGTGCCGTGCGATCATTGCCTCCTCATTCGTCGGGATCACAAACACCCGCACGCGCGAACGCTCGGACGAAATCACTGGCGTGCTCGCGCGATTCGCCACACGGTCCAGTTCCACGCCGATCCATTCCATGCCTTCCAGCACGCGCTCGCGTACCGGCCACGCATGCTCTCCAATACCGCCGCAGAACACGATCGCGTCGATGCCTTTCAGCACCGCCGCCAATCCGCCCAGTTCGCGGCGAATGCGGAAGACGAAATACTCAACCGCCTGCTGCGCCTCCGGTGCATCGGATGCGAGCAAGGTGCGCATGTCATGCGACAGGCCGGATAATCCCTTCAGCCCGGACTCGCGATACAGCAGATCGGTAATCTGCGCCGCGTTCATGCCCTTTTCCTGCATCGGGTAGAGCACGACACCTGGATCAAGCTGGCCGCAGCGCGTCCCCATCGGCAGCCCGTCCAGCGCTGTGAAGCCCATCGAGCTGGCCACCGACTGCCCATCACGGATCGCGCACATCGACGCGCCGTTGCCGAGATGCGCCACGACGACGCGGCCCGCCGCGTGATGCGGCGCAATCTGCCGCAGCCGGCCGGTGACATATTCATAGGAAAGGCCGTGGAAACCGTAGCGCCTTATGCCGTCCGCGAAGAACTGCCGCGGCAGCGCGAACACATCGTTGACGAAGGGATGTGCCCGGTGGAAGGCGGTATCGAAACAGGCCACCTCCACCACATGTGGCCAGGCCTCACGCGCCGCGACAATACCTGCGAGATTGTGCGGCTGGTGCAGCGGTGCCAGCGGCACCAGCGTCTCCAGATCGCGCAGCACCGCATCGGTGACGATTGTCGGCTCGGCGTAGTGCGTCACCGCCAGTTCGGCGCCGAACGCGCGCAATTTGACCGCGCAGCCATAGGCGATGCTGTCCTTGTTGGCGACGCCGACCACCAGGCCGCGCATGCCGCGGAGCATGTCACCGACACGGCTGTCGGGGTCCCAGACCTTGTAGAGTGGATCCACGGCGCCCCGCCGCGCAGCGGAGAGTTGTTCTGACATGGCAAGACCTCATTGGTTGCCACCGCCAGTATGTTAGAGAGCTGTCGGGCGCGTCTATCTCGAATTGATGAATATCATGTTTCGTGACCTCGGGCATCGCCAGGCATGCGTTTGGCGACCTCCTGTACTGGACGGCATGCAAGTCGGGACGGCGCGTTCGCCAGCGCGTCGGCATTGTCGCGGCTGATCCTTCGATTACTGTAAGTTCGACTTTCTTGGCTACGCTTTCAGGCCAAGGATGGTGAGCAAAAGGGCCGGGGGAATGGGCGTCTCGTTCAGTCCCGCAGTCAGCACAAAGGCGCTCACGGCGATCCGTCGGGCCGTTCGGAGTTGGTCGATGCATCGACGAAGTGACAAGACCCTTGATGATCTCGCGCGGATGTTCAACTCGAGCATTTGCGGCTGGATCAACTACTACGGGCGGTTCTGTCCTTCGGCCCTCTATCCGACCTTGCAGCGCATCGACCTTACCTTGGCACGATGGGCAAGCGGGAAGTTCAAATCCTTGCGCGGGCACAAGCGGCGATCCCGACACTGGCTGGCGCGCATCGCACGCCAGCAGCCTCGGCTGTTCGCTCATTGGGACCTGCTCTATGGAAGCGGTCGAACAATGGGAGCCGGATGATGCGAGAGTTTCACGTCCGGTTCTGAGAGAGCGCGGGGCTGCAACTGCCTCGCGCCACTCGCCTCTTCATTCGCATCCGGGGCGTGCAGCACTATCTCTGGCGTGCCGTGGATCAGGATGGCGTCGTGCTCGACATCCTCGTTCAGGCCCGGCGCGATGCCAACGCCGCGAAGCGCTTCTTCAAGCGGCTTCTGAAGGGCTTGCAATATGTACCACGGGGGATCGTGACCGACAAGCTGAGGAGCTATGGTGTCGCTCAGCGTCAACTGCTTCCCGGCGTTGAGCACCGACAAAGCCGATACCTGAACAACCCGGCCGAGAACTCGCATCGACCGACGCGACGAAGAGAGCAACAGATGCAACGGTTCAAATCGACCGAGCAAGCCCAGGACTTCCTCTCCGCTCACGCCTTCATCTACGGTCACTTCCGTCCTCGTCGACACCGACTTCCCGCCCATGCCTATCGTGTGATCCGATCGGACGCTTTCAAGCTCTGGCACCAGGAGACGTGCGCCCCCTGCGCAGCATGATCGGCGCAACACGACTGCGCTCGGCTCCATACTGCCCACGCGAAGTTAACGTGACAATGCCTCTCCATCGCATCGGCCACCAGTTCGCCGATGACCAGATCGTTGTGCGCCGAGATTGTCGCCACCTGGGCCTTTTCTTTCCGCGTGTTGACCGGACGGGACACCTGCCGCAGCGCCAAGATCGCGGCCTTGGCCGCGCGATCCAGGCCTCATTTCAGATCAACGGCACTGGCGCCAGCCACCACGTTGCGGACGCCATCGGCAAAAATCGCATGGGCCAGCACGGTCGCGGTGCTGGTGCCGTCGCCCACAGCATCGCCAGTGCGCTCCGCTGCTTGCCGCAGCATCCGGGCGCCGAGATTCTCCTCAGGGTCCTTCAGATCGAATTCCTTGGCGATCGTCACGCCGTCGTTGCAGACGATCGGCGATCCCCAGCTCTTCTAGATCAGCACCGACTTGGATTTCGGTCCAAGCGTGACGCGTACCGCGTCGCAGAGCACGGTCGTGCCTCGCAGGATCTTCTCGCGGGCCGCGGAACGAAACGTTACCTGTTTGTGCGGCATGACATTTCTCCTGGCAGGCTGCCAGCAGCAGCGGCGGCCCGGCATCCGGCATCGCCGTCGTTTACGGCAGCTTACCTGCCCCGGCCTTGATTTGGATCAAGCCGCGGATTCCCGCGCCGCGCGGGCCTCCCTGCGCGCTCGCCGATGATTCATCCATGTCAATGCGCTTGCCGCCGATCCGACGCGACCATGCGGCGGCCAGCTGCCAGCGGCATCACAGTATTGTGGCCGGCCATGCGTTCGACCGGCGCCAGCAATGAGGTGAACGCCCCCGCCGCCACCTGCGCGACGATTCCGGGCGCGCAGCGGACCTGTCTCTCGGCCTGTGACGGATACGCGCCGGTGACGCTTGATCCAGGTCAATGCCAGCCCTTGCGACCTGTCATAGAGAACAACTCCACTTTGGCACCCGCTGCACGCGAGGTAGCAATGTCCGGTCAATTCGAGCAGCGCCTGGATCTTGCATTGGAGACGAGGCAGCAGCGGCTTCGCCAGAAGCAGGCCAAGCACGTTGCGGCTGAACAGGCGACCCAAGAAGCTCATGCGATACTGGAGCGGATGCAGCTGCAGTTTTGTGGTGAGATACGGTCACTTATCGAACAGGCGGTCGAACGAGCCAATCGACATTTGGCGAAGCGCCCTGAAAAATGCCGACTGTGCGAGGTATCCGGCTACCTCACCGGCCCCCTTTTTGTGGGAGGGGCAACTTGTAATCCGATCGCATTTGAACTGCGCGCGAGCAGCGACAGCGTGGGCGAGACCTTAGTCGTTGAACTGACACATAGAGGAATGATCGAGGCATTCCTGGGGCCTTCGCGGCCAGGTGAACCGCAGGCCCACACGACGCGCCTGGACTTTGGATGGGAGCCCATACCTCTGCAGGATTTTGGCGCCGATGAAGCCAGCGACCTGGTTCTTCGCTACGTAAATGCTGTAACCATACACCTACCTCTGGACCGCATCCAAAGCCGAGCCGCGACAAGGATACCGACCTGACTGCGGTCCAGCGTGTCGCCTCGATGCACGCCGGCAAACGTTTGAACAACGGCGAGCGCAAGCTACTGGCAGCTATCTTCGATGTGGATGGCGTCCTAGTGGCATCCCCGCATGAGCGGGCATGGCGAGAAGCGCTCGTAGACTATACCGACCCTGCTCGATTCACCACTGAATTCTATCAGTCATACGTTGCCGGCAAGCCGCGGCTGGACGGCGCCCGAGCAACCCTTGAGAAGCTTGACGTCCCGAATGCGCAAGCGCGCGCGGCCGAATATGCTAACAAAAAGCAGATATTGATCGAACGCTTGATTGCCGAGCACAGCTTTGAGGTCTATCCGGACGCGGTTCGCCTCGTCGTGGCGTTGAATGCTGCCGGTTTGCGATTGGCACTTGCCTCCTCTTCGAGGAACGTTGCCCCCATGATGCGCGGGCGCAACGCGCCCGACGGGCGCACACTATTGTCGCTTTTTGATGCGGACCTGTGTGGTGCCGATGTTCCGCGCGGCAAGCCGGATCCCGCCCTGTTCCTGCTCGCGGCGCGGGCTTTGAATGTTCCACCTGCTGCGTGTCTTGTGGTCGAGGATGCACCGGCCGGTATTACTGCGGCACGCGCTGGCGGAATGATGACGCTCGGAATTGCCCGGCTTGGAGACGAGGCCTTGCTGCGCGCCGCCTCGGCCGATCTGGTGGTGACAAGTCTCGACCAGGTCGATACTGCCGCCATTGCGGACGGCGTGTTGCGCACTCGTTGGGAGATGGAGAGGCCCACTTGATGCATTACGCGATGAAACCAACGGATGCCCCGAATTGGGTGCTCTGCCACGAAGGTTACAGTATTCTTACCGAGAGCGCCGTTGAGTCGCGCTTCGCGTTGAGTAACGGGTTTCTTGGTGCACGTGGTTCGCGCCCGGTCAGCCGTGGGCCGACCTGGGTGAGTTGGCTGGGCAATATCAAGTGGGCATCGTGGCCCCGTTGTTATGTCGCCGGCCTGTTCGATCGGTTCAATACCGTGCCATCGGTGCCTGCGCTGGTGCCTGTTGCTGACTGGTCACACATTCGGGTCGTGCTGGACGATAGACCGCAACGGTTATGGGATGGCGCGCTTCTCGCAAGCGTACGCATGCTGGACCTGCGTCGGGCCGTGCTTCTTACTGAGATCACCTATCGGACAGAGGACGGCATTACCATCAGGGGTGAAGAGCTCCGCTTGGTATCACAGGCGGACCGCGCGGTTGGATTGCAACTCCTGCGATTTTCGCTGGATCGCGACGGCGTCGATGTCATGCTGGAAGCCAGTTTCGGTATGGCCGGTCTTGGCATGGAGCCGATGTCGCTGGAGCCGGACCTTGGTGCGTGGCGAACCGAGGGCGCGGATCGAGGCGTGGCGATGACAGGCGCGACAACACTTCGAGCTGGCGGCAAGTTGCTGGTTCCGGAGCGTCCATTTTCGCTGCGATGGGTCTGGCGCTGGCATTCTGTCGCTGGGCAGCCGATCGAGGTTGACCGAATCGTCGCGGTGGCGCGTGCGGATTCAGCAAGAGACGATCCTGCTCCCGCCGCCAGGGCGGCTCTGGCACGGAACCGGGCGTCAGGCTGGCGCGCAGTGGTCGCCGCGCATGAGACGGCGTGGCGGGCCCGTTGGCACGAGGCAGATGTAGTGGTTGAAGGTGACGATCAGGTGCAACGAGCGCTGCGGTTCGCCGTTTATCATCTGATCAGCGCCGCGAACCCGGAGGATGAGCGCGTCTCAGTTGGCGCGCGCGGCCTGACCGGCGATGCGTATTTGGGTCACGTATTCTGGGACACGGAAATCTACCTGTTGCCATTCTATACGATGGTCTGGCCAGAGGCGGCGCGCGCGATGCTGATGTATCGCTACAACACGTTGCCAGCCGCACGTATGAAGGCAGCGCAGATGGGCTGCAAGGGCGCTCTTTATGCGTGGGAATCGGCAGATACGGGAGAAGAGACAACACCCGAGAGCGTGGTGGGGCCCGATGGTACGATGATCGATGTTCTCACCGGCAAAATGGAAATACATATCAGCGCGGACGTTTCGTATGCGGTTTGGCAGTACTGGCGAGTAACCGGCGACGACGACTTTTTTGTCGAGGCAGGAGCCGAGATACTGCTGGAGACGGCACGGTTTTGGGCGTCCCGCTCGTCGAAGGAGCAGGACGGTAGACGTCACATCCGTCACGTGATCGGGCCGGATGAATATCATGAGGACGTGGATGACAACGCCTTCACCAACGTAATGGCGCGCTGGAACATCGTCCGGGCACTCGAAGCAATCGAAGTCCTGATGAAACGCTGGCCCCACTGTGCCGTCGTACTGCTCGATAGACTTTCGCTTGCCGACGGGGAACTTGCGGACTGGCGTGATGCGGCCGCCTCTATCGTGACCGGCCTCGACCCTGCGAGTGGGATTTATGAGCAGTTTGCTGGCTATCATAACCTCGAACCCGTCGATCTCGCATCCTACACCGAAAACAATGCGCCGATCGAGGTACTAATTGGCCATCGCCGCATACAACGCTCACAAGTGGTCAAACAGGCGGACGTCGTGGCATTGGAGGCTCTATTGCCCGAGGAGTTCCCTGGTCCGATGGCAGAAGCCAATTTCCGCTATTACGAGTCTCGCTGTGCCCACGGCAGTTCGCTGAGCGCGGGCATGCACGCTCTAGTCGCGGCACGCCTCGGTGACTCCACCCAGGCATTGAAGCACTTGCACCACGCCGCCACGGCGGATCTTGAATTCGATCCAAATAGCGCAGGCGGGATAAGAATTGCCGGGCTCGGCGGGGTCTGGCAGGCGGTGGTACTAGGTTTCGCCGGACTTGATTTGAGTGACGACGGGATCAGTATCAATCCACAGCTACCACCAAAGTGGCACAGCATATCATTCAAGATACGTTCGCGTCGACGGCTGGTACAAGTGCGTATCACCAGAAGGTCGGTCACAATCACAATTCCTGACGGCCCGCCCCTCAATATCCGGATCGCGGGCGAAATCAGAAGTTTAGAGGGAGGTGGAACGCTGGAAGTCGACTTCGAATCTACCGATGCCCCGCGCAATGAGCCCGACGCGAGATGATCAGTGAGGTCCGTTTTCTTGATTAGCGCGACCGAACCTGCACCGGATGAAGCGCAATATCTGCACCGTGGGGCAGGTTCCTGTTGCTGGCGATCGCCGCGCATGCGTGCAGGATGCGATCGCGCGGGCGCAGGAAACGGTTCTGTTCCTGATGGAGCATGCGACCGAGCCGGAGCGGGGTCGGCTTCAACAGGTCGTGGTGCGCTCAACCGCAGAACGACCCCTCTGTAGTAGGCGTAGCCGCCATCGGTTTTGCCAGGCTCGCCGCTCCGGTCTTCAGGTTCCCAGCATTGTCGCCACCTGTTCTAACGTGCGAATCCTCGCGTACATCCTCATTGCCTTGTCCAAACTGTACGTATGCGCCGCAATGTCGCTGCCCCAGCAGCATTCGCGCACCACAACGCACGCCAAATCCATGTTGAACGCCTCTCGCACGCTGGTCTCGACACCGCGGTTGGTGGCGCCGCCACCGATGATCACCACGTCGCGGCGCAGCATGTGCAGCAGCCCGGCGATGCCGGTTCCGTAGAACGCGCTGGGGCGGCGTTTGAGGAATACGTAGTCCGCCGCGAGCGGTGCGATTTCGCCGGGGAACTCCGAGTCGGGTGTGCCCTCCACGGTGTTGGTCAGCGGCGGCACGCCGGTCTCGGCCGACAGGTCGGTGGGTAGCATCACGACGTCGGCGCCGTCGGCGCGGCTGACCGGGGTGGTGTAGATCACTGGAACTCCGGCCGTGCGTGCCAGGCGGATCATGCCCACCCAGGCGTCAAGCACCGGGCGCATCGCTGCCCGCCGCGCGGGGTCCGACGGGGTCAGCGCGCGGCGGCACACGTCGTAGGCGATCAGCGCGGTGCGGCGTGGATCGAGGCGTTCAGGGTCGGGCATGGCAGGGACCTCCGGCTGGGGAGCAAATGTGTGTCTGCGGGCGTCGTAACCGCAGCCATTGCTGGATGGGGGATGCAATCCCGCTCGAAATCGGGTGCAGACTTATGAACGAGGTTGTTCCGCTTCGCTCGCAATGACATCTTTGCGAATCAGAGTTCCGGTTCGCCGGGCACCGGGGCTTTGCCCAACCGCTTGATCAAGTCCGTGACTTCCGCGATTGCTGATTCCGCTGCCGCGACATCCGCGCCCTTCGCTACCAAAGCCACGCCGTTGCCACTGGGCTTGTAGAATGGGTAGCTGCCGAGATCGATCTGCGGATATTTTGCCTGGATCGCGCCGAGGCCTTCCGCGATCACGCCTTCAGGCAAAGCGAACGCGTGCACCGCGCGTTGCTCGATGCGGGGGCCGCCTTTCAGGCGCGGCGCCAGCCATTCGAACATCGACTGCATGACTCGCGGTACGCCGGCCATGACATAGACATTGCCGATCTGAAATCCAGGGGCGACTGAGAGCGCGTTGTCGATCAGCGTGGCGCCGCGCGGCATTGTTGCCATGCGCTGGCGAGCGGCGTTGAAGCCGCCGGGCGGGTATGTCTTCTCCATCCGCACCCAGGCTTCGGGGTGCGGTTCCCATGGCACGCCGAACGCCGCCGCGACGCACTCGCTGGTGATGTCGTCGTGCGTAGGGCCGATACCGCCCGTTGTGAACACGCAATCGAATTTCGTGCGGACCTCGTTCACCGTGTCGATGATGGTCTTTGCCACATCGGGGATCACTCGTACTTCACGCAGGGGGATGCCCAGCGCGGCCAGTCCCGTCGCCAGGAACTTGATATTGGCATCCTGCGTGCGGCCCGAGAGCACCTCGTTGCCGATCACCAGCAGGCAGGCGGTCGGATTCGTTCCCTCCATCGTTATGGCCCTTTCACAGGAAATCCCGTAGCAGTGAAATCAGTGGCTTGTCGGCCGGCGGCACATCGTAATCGGGAAGGTGCTCTGGGCGCACCCATTTCAGCGTCTGGTTCTCCCGCGGCATCGGAATTCCCTTCCAGCGGCGGCACAAATAGAGCGGCATCAGCAAGTGGAAGCGCTCATAGGCGTGCGATGCGAAGGCGAAGGGCGCCAGGCAGGCGACCGAGACGTCGATCCCCAATTCCTCCCGCAACTCGCGGATGAGCGCGACTTCCGGGATTTCGCCTGGTTGCAACTTGCCGCCCGGGAACTCCCACAGGCCGGCCATCACCTTGCCTTCCGGGCGGCGCGCCAGCAGCACGCGCCCGTCCACGTCGATCAGGGCGCAGGCGGCGACCAGGACCATCGGCTTCTCGCCGTTTGCCGCCGGCCCGGCGCCGGGCTGGCCGAAGATGTCGTCGCGTGTGGCCTCGAATTGCCAGACCGGGCGTTCGCCGCCGCGGGCCACGGACATCCCGCTGCCCTCCCCGGTCTGGCGGAAGCCAATGCGGCGCAGCACCGCCGCCGAGGCGGGATTGTCGGTGGCCACGTCCGCCCGCATGCGGTCGATCGCGAGGTTGGCGAAGCCCCAGCGGACGACGCGGCCGGCAGCCTCGGTCGCCACGCCGAAGCCCCAGAAGCGGCGACCTACCCAGTAGCCCAGCGTCGCCACGCGAGCGTCCAGCCGCAGGCCGACCACGCCGAGGAAGATCTCCTGGTCGCCGTCGCGGCCAGTGATGGCGAGCGTGTAGCCGGTGCCATCGGCCAACTCGCGCGCGGTGGAGGCGATCCATTCGTCGGCGAGTGGGCGGGGGTAGGGGAACGGCACGATCGCCAGGTTGCGCGTCACCTCCCAATCGTCGATCAGGCGGAACATCGGTTCCGCGTCATGCGGGAGCAGGGGGCGGACGATGAGGCGCTCGGTGATGAGGGGGGCGAAGGCTTCCTCGGGCGCCAGAGCGTGGAGGCGCGGCGGGGGCGCGGCGGGCTTGGCGGTACGGCGGCGCGGCGCGCGGGGGCGGGGTGGCGGCGACTCGGTGGAGTCTGGTGCGGGGCGGGAGCGGCGGGACATGGGGCGGGCGAAGGTGGCGCACGGGGTAGGGGGGCGCAAGCGCGTTGATGCCGTTGCCGGGGATAAGCGCATTCAGGCGGGTCCCTCGGTCGTTGGACTGCGCCGTGCGAGGGCTTGCTGGCGCAGCCAGCGACGGGCCGCGCGACGGACGGGGACGGGATCGCGTTCGTGGCAGGCCGGAAGCGGAAGCAATATCAACGACCATTACAGCTGAAGCGTCGACCGGATTCACCGCTCATGGGAATGGAAAGTCCGTGTGCGTTCGAATGAAAGCTGCTCGCTGGCGGGGGTCAATAGAATCGTCTCGGTGGCCTCTGCGTCTCTGGCTTCCTCGGCGATAGATTTGCCAGCCGCGAAACCCGGCTCACCCAGAGAATTGAAACTGCCGGCAACACGGGCGGACGGGTTCATGGGGGAAGCGGTTCTGCAGATGCCGCTCGTTTCTGGCAAATTTATCGCAGAGAAGGCAGAGACGCAGAGGGCGCAGCGAAGAATTTATTGATCCGTGCTGTTGGGACTTCCTTGTCCCGCCACTGGCTATGGTCGCTCTTATCGTCGCGCGTGTGCTAGGTGCGTCAGCGCGCTCATGTCGTGATCCTGACGGATGTGGATGGCGGTCGCACCGCATGCTATTGCGAGACTTCGCAGCAACCGAAGCAATCTCATTTGGGCTCGTGCGGGCCTCCTTGCGTCCACACGGCCGAGGTTGCTTCGTCGCTTCGCTCCTCGCAATGACATGAGAACGGCGCGAGACACGCATCTCTGATAGCGGATACTATCAGCACTTGTGGGGGAGCAGGCCGAACTGCGTCATCTTGGCATTCATCACGAAATCGCCGAAGTCCATTTGCAGGTTGTCCGCGACGCCGTTCTCCCAATAGCGCATGCCCACCTGGTAGTTGGGCGTAATGGTGTCGGGTGTGCGGTCGAAGAACGCCAGCCGCACACGAGTGCTCGGCAGGACCGACAGCGCCGGCCACTTGGTCGCAAAGGGCTGCTTCCAGTCCAGGATGGCGATCGAGCTGTCTTCCGCGCCGTTGTCGTCGGTGCCGTCGAACAAGGGCAGGGTGATGAACTTCTTGCCTTCGCGGGCGGCGGCAATGATGGCGGCGGTGTGGGCCATCGGGAACAGCGTGCCGGCGGGCAACTTTACCGTGGTGTCGTGGGGCGTGGTGTAGTGCACAATGCCGGGACCGCCGGGGCGGTCGATGCTGGCCTCGCCGTCGGTCTGCGATGTGACTGCCTGGTCGGTCAGTTGCCGCATGTGGAACCGCAGCTTCATCCCGTTCTTGGATTCCCAGGTGGCGTAGTCGGACACCATGTGGATGTCCTGCCCATCGGTGTTGGTCACCATCATGTCGAGCTTCTGGCGGACCGCCCAGCCATCGCAGGCATCGATTACTTCGTAGCCCATGGTGCCGGAGGCTGCGACGATGTCGCTGTCCCCGTTGGGGTCGTTGGCCAGCGTGAGCTGATACAGCGCGTGATGAGCAGCGAGCGGGACGGGTTCGGCAACGGGGGTGGGCAGTGCGGCCGCCCGGGCAGGCAGGCCAGCGGGTTGCGCGACCAGGAGGACGAGTGCTGCCGCTGCGGCAGGGAAGCGCATGAGGAAGTCTCCGGCGGGGGATAGCGGGCGCGAGCATAGGGAGCCTGCGTCACCACCGCCAGCGACCGGGTGGCTCAGGGTGGATGGGGACCGAGAGAAAGCGATGGCTCGATCCGCTGTGTCACGTTTGCGCCTCGGCTTCGTCTACGCAGCGGCGGTCACGGCTGGACGGTCGAATATTCGCAGTAGCGCCGGGATTTCGGGTGCCGGGGCGCGCCAGCAGATCAGGTTGCCCTGAATTTCAGTGCAGCCATCCAGGCGCAGGTTTTCAAGTTGCTCGCCCGTCTCCACGCCGACCGCGGTGGTCGCGATGCCGAGCGACGTGCCCAGTTGCGCCACAGCCCGCACGGATGGAACCAGGGGGAGACGGCCGGCATCCTGGTGCCGATGTGCGAAGCATTATCCGGATGACGCACCAGGATAGTGCCGTCGCGCCAGAGCAGCATGAACGTTACGGCCTGCGGCAGATCAATCGAGGCTTAGAGGCTCGAGAACACCTGCAACGGCATCGAGGCAAGCACCACGCCAAGGAACTGGCCATTGGGTGCCGTAACGCGGCGGGCGGCGAAGATCGTCCAGGCAAGCGTCGCCCGGCTGATGAGCGGCTGGCTGATGAACAGGTCAGGATCATTCTGGACTCTGAAATGGGCCATGTAGTCCCGGTCTGACAGGTCGTTCGATTGGGCTGGCCATCGGAGGGAATAATTGACCCGCACGCCGTCCGCCGCGACCAGGGTGAGCGTATCGACCTGCGGCAGGCGGTCGGCACGGCTGCGCAGGTATTCGTGGATGGTCCTGGTGCCGAGGAGGCGTTTTAAATCGTCCGGCGTGGTGACGTGCAAGCCGGCGATCAGGTCCTGTGTGTCCCGCAGCACGATGTCGACGGATTGGACCGAACGGGAGGTTTCCTCGGCGAGCACGATGGCGAGGCTATCAGCGTTGGTCAGGGCAGTGTGCAGGGCATCGCTACGCATGTGCGAAACCGTCACGCCGATGGCGAGCACGGAGGCGGCAATCAGCACGACCGCGCCATGGGTCAGGGTCGTGGCACGCTTCAGATGTTGGGCGCTTCGCCACGACGGGCGTGGCAAGGCGGGCTGCGTGAACGGAAGGCGCATGAGTGCCATTGTCGGCGATATTCGCTACCAAGCCGCTAAGGCGGCCAGGAGGGCGATTTGGCCCGCGGCGCGCGTGGCATCTTCGCCTACGGCGCGCGTGGCATCAGCCTCGTCGGCTTAGCCAGGGCAAACGAGGTACGAGGTCAGTCTCCTGTCCGAAAAGGTTGGGGAGGGGCGGAGCGGCACGAACCCCTGTCTCTAAGCCGTCGCACACGAGCCCCTCACCCTGACCCCGTCCCCTGACCTTGGCCGGCTTTGTGGCCGAAGCCCACAAGGGGAGAGAGTACTCTTCTGTCAGACGCCGTGCAGCATCGCCTTGACCCGTTCGGCGAGTTCGCGGCGGCGGTACGGCTTACGCAACGCGCCCGCCTCCATCACGCCGGTCTCGGCATCGTCCTCCGGGGCAAATCCGGTGGTGAACAATACTCGCAGGTCCGGCTGCAACATTCGGGCGGCTTCGGCCAACTGGTAGCCGCTCAGGCCGTTGGGCATCACCATGTCGGTGAACAGCAGGTCGAAGCGTTCGCCGGCTTGCAGAATGGCGAGCGCGCTGGGCCCGTCGGTCGCAAGCCGCACACGATAGCCCAACGCGGCGAGGTTACGCGCGGCGGTGGTTCGCATGGCATCGTTATCGTCCACGACCAGGATCGATTCTTTGCCGCGTGGCAAAGGCGGCACACGGCCCTGCTGCTCCAGGCTGGTAGGCTCCGCCTGGGTCCGGGGCAAATAGAGCCGCACGGTCGTGCCTTTGCCTGGTGCGCTTTCGATATCGAGATGGCCCCCTGACTGCCGGGCAAAGCCATAGATTGTGCTGAGGCCAAGCCCGCTGCCCTTGCCGGGTGGCTTGGTGGTGAAGAACGGCTCGACCGCGCGCGCCAGCACGTCCGGCGACATGCCGATGCCGGTATCGGCGACTGCGAGCATGACGTATTCGCCCGGCGAGGCCTCGGGATTCCGGACGCAGAAAGCGGCATCCAGCGTGACGTTCGCGGTGGCGATGCTGAGCCGCCCGCCATGCGGCATGGCATCCCGCGCATTGATGGCGAGGTTGAGCAAGACGTCCACGATCTGCGACGGGTCGGCGTGGATCAGCCAGAGCTCCGGCCGCAGCGCCACGTCAACGGTAACGGTTTCGCCCAGCGTGCGCTGCAGCAGGGACACGTGGACCGGCAGGTACTCGTTCAAATCGATTACCGCAGGCTGCAAGGGCTGGCGCCGCGCGAATGCCAGCAACCGTTGCGTCAGCGCGGCGCCGTTAAGCGAGCAATCGAGAATTTCCGAGGCGAGCTCGCGCGCCTCGGTCCTTTCGGGCAGCAGGTCCAGCAGGAATTCCGTATGGCCCAGGATCGCCCCGAGCAAGTTGTTGAAATCGTGCGCGACGCCGCCGGTAAGCTGGCCAACAGCTTCCAGGCGGTGTGCGTGGCGCAGCTCCATCTCGGTTTGGCGGCGTATCGTGACGTCCTGCAGGATGGTCATCATACGCAGGGCGTGCCCGGTATCCGGGTCTCGTTCGGTGACGGTGCTGAAGCAGGACAGCCAGACCCAGGAACCGTCAGGACGGCGAACGCGGAATTCGCGGCTCGCCTTGTCGCTGATGCCGTCACGCAAGGCGGCTTCGGTTGCCGTGTAGGACGTGGAATCATCGGAGTGGATCAATGCCTTCCAGGTGGCAAGCTCGGGGCCGGTTTCCTCCAGCCAGACCAGCGGAGGCAGGGCGCCGCCGGCTAGTTCCGCCGCCCGCGAATCCAGCCGCACCGCGCCGCGCCGCCAGTCCTGCTCACAGACGCCCAGGCCGGCCGCTTCGACGGCAAGGCGCAGACGCTCCTCACTGTCGCGCAACGCAGTTTCGATGGCTTTTTCCCGGGTAATGTCCTCCATGGCGCCCAACACCAGGGGTTCGTCCTCGGACGGCAATGCCAGCGGCACGATTCCCGCCCGGGCGAACAACATCGCACCGGCTTTCGTGAGGTAGCGTTGTTCCGTCGGCAACCAAGTGGCACCGGGATCCACGTTGGTCGGGACCACGACATCGACGTCGGCGGGGTAGGCGAGTTCGGGTGTGGTGCGGCCGAGCAATTCGGCCTCACTGTATCCCAGCATGCGGCACAACGCCGGGTTGGCCGCGATGATCTGCCGCGTCTCCGCCGTGGCGATGGAGAGTCCGATGGGGCTGTCGTGGAACACCTGGCGAAACCGCCGCTCGCTGTCGCGCAGCGCGTCCGTCCGGACGCTGACGGTGTCGGCCAGCCGGGCGTTCGCCTCACGAAGTGCGGTTGCCTGGCGGTGGCCGAGCGCGGCGGTGAGGGCGCCCAGCAAAAGCGCGAGGGTCAGGGCTGCACTGCTGCCAGACAACACCTGACGGCGGGCCCAGCGGGCGGATTCCTGGCGATGGACGAGTAACCCGGCTTCGGCCTGGTCGAAGGTGGCGAGTTGGTTGCGGATTTGCGCCATGACGGCGGCGCCGTCGCGGCGCTCGATGCGCTGGTTAAGGGCTTGCTCGTCGCCGTCGCGGAAAACCGTAACAGCCGTCGCGAGAAATGCCAGCCGTCGCGCGATCAGCGGACTCAGGTTATCCAGCCGGGCAAGCTGCGCCGGGTTGTCCGAGACCAGACTGCGCAGCCGGGTATCGGCGTGGGCCACGGCGGCGCGCGCCTGGTCGATGTTCGGCATCAAGGCCGGATCGTGTGTCAGAAGATAGGTGCGAACCTTCGCCTCGGCTTCCTGAATTGTATCGAGCAGACTTTCGGTTGCCTGGCGGGTTTCCATCGTATGCGCGACCCAGGCATCGGCGTCGCCCGTGCGCATCGCCATGGCAACGACAGCGGCAAGCCCCGCGATCAACAGCGCGAAACCGCAGGCGTGCAAAGTCCATAAATGCCGTTGCCAGCCGGTGCGCGGGTAGGGCCCCGGATCGGCCGCCCCGCCCGGCAGTGGGGGGCTCAGCGCATCGTGGGCTGCAAATGCTGACTCAGTCATGCAGTCTCACACGGGCTGGGCGGTGTCCGGGTGGGGTCGATAGGCTGGAACTGGTGGAGTTACCCACAGGCGTTGGAACCTTCGATGAAGGTTGTAGAGACAACGCTATTTCCTAATAAATGATGAAGAGAATCGCCAAATTGCAACCTTGTAGCGATATTTGGCGGCCGAGCTATTGACTGGTGGCAATATCCAAGTCTGGATCGCAACGCGTTCGTGCCCCCGCGGGAAGCCGGTCTCGGTCCTGGTGTCACGGATATGCTGGCGCCCAAGAGGGGCCCGGTTCACGCGCACGGGCGCCCGCGGGCGGTCTTCTTCGCGGCATCGACGAGATGGAGGTGAACCAGGTAGAGGTCGGCGACGCGCCCCAACAACAATCGCCGCAGCAAAGACTTGCCGGAGGAGATGTCTGTATCGCTGGGCTGCCGCAGCCAATCAGGCAGTGACGCACCGTCCGGCACCAGGTCCAGCAGCGCCTGATGGATGCCGACCAGGTAGAAGATGCGTTCCGAGGTGTCCCGGGGCAGGATGGCCTTACCGCATCTCTTCCATTGGAAGTAGGTGGAGCGCGCGGCGAGTCCCAGCAGGATCATTTGCTCGGCCACGGTGAGTTTCCAGAGGCGCGCGATGTGGAAGAATGTCTGCACAGATGTCGCCGGGCTGGTTGCGCGGAGCGGCCGCAGGGTGTGGGGCGCCGGTCCAGGCGTACCATTCATGGCAGCGCGCTGGCCGGCATTGTTCCGTGTCGGTGGCATAGTGTTGCTCATGGCCGGTTCAGCACCGCGACGATGATGTCGATCGCCTGGGCATGCCAACGCTGCACGGCCTTGTGGTCGGCGCCCAGAGCGGCGCCCAGGCGGCGCCAGGGGAACAAGTGCCGCTCGGTCACGGGATGCACCAGGCTGCGCGCGCCAACGATTCGGCGCAGGACGTAGCGGTCGAGCGGGATGATGCTGATCCATCCCATCGCCTCGTCCATGCGGCTGATCTTTTCCGCCGAGGGAATGGCCGGCCGAATCCGCGTGGCGGACCAGCCGTAGCTTTCCAGCGCCGTGCGGACGATCTCGATGGACGAGGTGCGGAGCTTCGTGGTCCATCCGGTGCCAGGCAATGCGAGGAGGGTCGAGCCCGCTTCCTCCAGCCGGAAGATCACGTAGTTTGCGTCGATCGGCTGCCCCTTGGGCTCGGCGGGACGGGCCGGTGGAGCGGCCATCCCCGCGGGCCTGGTCCTGGGACTGGCGGCCATGGCGTGGCGTTCCTTTCTTCGATGGTTCCGCTGCAGGTTCAATGATTGAAAGTTCGCAGCGGGTAAGGCTGGCCCTGCAGCACGGTGCCTGATGTGAGTACGTTCCAACTGTCCGGGTGACCCGGGGGCAACGGCTCCCGCGTTGGGTCCGGCGGCAATGGGCGAGTGCGCTCCGCCCGGCTGAGACCGAGCCGATCCGCCCGTTTGGCCACCGCCTGCACCGGGAGAGACAGTTCGGCTGCGATCGTTTCCCAGTTGGCGCCTTCAATACGGCGGCGGCGGATCTGAGTGTCCTGGCCTTCGGTCCAATATCGTTTGCGGGACGGCATGTTCGTTAACGCTCCGTGGGTTGCCTGGGCATGTTAGTGTATTCTCTAACGTATGTCAACTATTATAACCGAGGCCGACGATGCTTCCGATGGTGGAGGGCGAAGGGCGGGCGGCCACCGGATTCACGGGGGCGGCCTTCCGAACATGACGCCAGGGCGAAACTTTTCGCTTCCCCAGTTAGCGAATCTGACTTACAAGGGCGACATGAGCGATCCTGTACAAATTGGCGAGCGGATTCGCGCCGCCCGGAACGAGCGTGGCTGGACCCAGGAACAATTGGCGGAGGCAGTGGGCGTGTCCCGTAGTGCGGTGGCACAATGGGAGACCGGTCGGGCCGGTCAGCTTACTGGCAACCTCGCGCGAATTGCGGAAGTGCTTGCGGTCGGCATAGAGCACTTGACTCACGGGCGAGATAAGCGTTCCGGGGTGCATGCCGGGACCGGGGACGAATCGGCATTGTTGCGGCTCTACCGGGAATGCGTGCCGGAGGACCGCCAGTTGCTGCTGCGTACTGCTAGGAGGCTGGCCAGGCGGTGAGTAGAGATGGCTTCGTCCGGAAGGGAATGTCCTTCGGCGTCGGCGGGAATGCACGGTTTTCCCCGCCCGACGAGGACCGAGTCGGGCACGGGGCGTCACACCAGGGCTGGATGCGGCGCCGGTTGGAGGATGCTGTGGAAGACGTGTTCCGGACCGCGCTGCGCCGCGGGGATCTTGCTTCGGCCGAAGACTTGCTGGGCGTGATGGAGAACATGCACGCCCGGGCGAAGGTGCGGTTCCAGGGCGAGCGGCGGGGCGCCGCCGTGGCGATAGAACGGGGGCGAAAGGAATTGGAGGAGCGCAAGGCGCGCCGCCGGGTTGGGCCAGGCTGACGCGGTACGTCTGCCGTATTGCGTGCAGACCGCAGCCGCACGTTTCGCGGCGCTACACGATTCGTTCGATGCGTTGCAGCAGGCCCGGTGGCCGGTAATCCTTGATCAGCCGGTGCAGATCGGCCGTTGTGCCGCTGATGTCCGGCTTTTGCGTCGCCATCGAGGTGACGATCAGGCGTGCGTCCCCGCCCTGGTCGAATACGAACACGATGGCGCTATGCGTCACTTCATAGGGATGCCCGTCATGCGCGGGGGTGACGGAATATGCGACGCGGTAGCGGCGGGCCAGCGACGCCAGTTCGTCCGGCGTGCCGCGAAGGCCGACGATCTGCGGCGCGAACAGGGAAACGTATTGTTTGAGGATCGGGAGTGAGTCGCGGTTGGGATCCACCGTGACAAACAGGATCCGCACCTGGTCCGCTTGCTTGCCCAGGTTGTGGAGCACTGCCGCAAGGTTGGTCAGCGTGGTGGGGCAGTAATCCGGGCACTGCGTATAGCCGAAATAGAGAAGGGTCACCTTGCCGCGAAAATCCGCGGCGGTGATGGGGGCGCCGGTCATCGCATCGGTCATGGCGAAGGACAGGCGCGGCAGGCTGCCGGAGATATCCGTCTCGTGCCACCCGGTCTTGCGATCGCACGCAGCAACCGGCAGGGCCAGCGCGCCGGCAGCGAGCGCCAGCAGGCTTCGGCGCGGTAGCGTTTTGGCGGCGGGCGGCCGCCCGCATGGCGCGTCAGTCATCGATGTATCCCCCCGCCGGCCACGCTGATGACCGGGGCGGGCGCCACCCTCGCTCGGCGGGACGGCGCTGGAAAGTTAACAATGACTATGGTTTTGGTAACGCATTTCGGTTGTTCCCGGCGGGCGTGGGGTCACATTACCTGCCATGCCGTTGGGTCCCCTTCACTACCTGCCGCTTTCCGCACCCTTTTTCGCCATCCTGGTGGGCGTGCTCGCCGTTCTTTGGGTATTGCTCGAGGTCGGCACGCTTGGTTACGCCTATATGCGCATCGGCCTCAGCCCGCGGGGCGCGATGCTGATCTTGCTGGCCTCGCTGATCGGCAGTTACTTCAACATCCCGCTGGCCGAACTGCCCGAACAGCAGGTGCTTTCCGGCCAGTTGATCGATTTTTTCGGTATGCAATACGTAGTCCCGATCGTCTCGTCATGGCCTGGCACGGTGATTGCGGTGAATGTCGGCGGGGCGGTGATCCCGGTTGCGGTTTCCGTGTACCTTTATGTGCGGCACCGGCTTTGGGTGCAGGCGCCCATTGCGGTGGTGTGCGTTGCGGCGCTGAGCCATTGGCTGGCCCATCCTGTGGCGGGGCTGGGGATCGCGGTGCCGGTGTT
>Ga0335072_10002060_pt1 | contig 31740 bp, 31 predicted proteins | sample Lox_Sample_21_FD_206725 | JGI IMG/M metagenome (GOLD analysis project Ga0335072, IMG submission 206725) | Soil microbial communities from Loxahatchee National Wildlife Refuge, Florida, United States - Lox_Sample_2.1 | ecosystem: Environmental > Terrestrial > Soil > Wetlands | place: USA...
CACACCGGTGTCCGGGGTCGGGCCCGCTCCGGTCCCGGGCCCCCGCTTCGCTCCGCGCGGGGCTCCGGGCGCCCTCGGCGCGGGGCGCTCCTCGACGGGGCGGGGGGCGCGCGCCCCGTCCGCGCCCTCCGGTGGGCCGGGCGCCGCCGGCGCGGCGCAAGGGGTAAATAGGGTGCCTCGGGTGGCCCCGACCCTGATGGCCGCTGCGCTCGTCGCGGCCGCGGGGAACTCGATCGTGTCGGACCGACCCCTTCCCCGCGTCCTCGGACCCACCGAATACTCCCGCTTCGAGCGGGCCCGCATCCTGGGGGCCCGGGCGCTGCAGGTCTCGCTCGGCGCGCCGATCCTGATCGACATCGCCCCGTCGCTCGTCGACCCGGTCGAGATCGCCGAGCTCGAGTTCGCCGCCGGCCGGATCCCGATCACGGTCCGCCGCGGCCCCGCGGCGTAGGCCGTCAGATCCCGGCGTCGTCGAGCGCGTGCGCGCAGGCGCACTCGGGGACCGTCGCGAGGCGCGGCAGGAGCCGCGCGAGCACCGCGCGCATCCGATCGGCGTTGCGGTGCATCGTGGCGACGATCTCCTGCGCCGCGACCGGTCGCTCGGCCCAGACGTCGAAGTCGGTGACCATCGCGAGGCAGACGTAGCAGGTCGCCCGCTCGCGGGCGAGCGTCACCTCGGGGACGAGCGTCATCCCGATCACGTCGGCGAAGCCGCGGAAGAACCGGGACTCGGCGCGCGTCGAGAACCGGGGGCCCTCCACGCAGACGTACGTCGCCCCCTCGGAGAACGGCGTCCCCAGCTCCCGCCCGACCCCGGCCGCCGCCCGCGTGAGGTCGGGGCAGAACGGATCGGCGAGGGAGACGTGGTAGACCCGGCCGCCGTCGAAGAACGTCGGGGCGCGGCCCTTCGTGAAGTCCACGAACTGGCTCGGGAGGACGAACGTCCCCGGCGGGAGCTCGTCCCGGAGCGAGCCGACCGAGCTCACCGTCACGATCGCGTCCGCGCCGAGCGACGTGAGCGCGTCGACGTTCGCCCGGTAGTTGACCCGGTGCGGGGGGATCGTGTGGCCCGGACCGTGCCGCGGCAGGAACAGCACCCGGATCCCGCCGACCTCCCCCTCCTCGATCGGTCCGGACGGGGCGCCCCACGGGGTCGCGACCCGGTGCGTCCGCGTCGCCCCGCGGTCGAAGACCCCGGTGATGCCGGATCCGCCGATCACGGCGATCGTGCGGCGCGGTCCGCCGGTCACGGGCCCCTCCGAGGGCGCGCACGGGCGAGGACCCTGGCCATCACGACCTCGCCGCGGGTCCGCTCGAGCAGCGCCCGGGCGCTGTCCTGCTTCGGCTTGAGCGGCAGGATCGCCCGGGTCGTGTCGAACCGCGCGAGGGTGCGGGTGAGCCGCTCCATGAGCGCGAGGTCCTCCTGGGCGGCGGCCAGATCGTCGCGCCCGAGCCCGTCGAGGACCCGGCGCCGGAGCTCGCCCACCACGTCGCCGAGGCCGAGCAGGTACGGCTCGGGGTCGACCCCGAGCTCCGCGGGACCCGGGAACGGGGCGCCGTCCGCCGCCGCGCCGAGCAGCACCGCCTCGACCGCCTCCTGGAGGGCGTCGAGCGCCAGCGGCTCGTCGCCGCGCCCTTCGCGCCGGAGCCAGTCGGCGAGCGCGGCCGCGCCGGCGCGGACCTCGGCGATCTCCTTCGGGCTCGCGCCCCCGGCGTGGAGGCGCGTCATCGTGCCCTGGGCGAGCCGCCGCAGCCGGCGCGCGCGGGCGTACAGGTCGTCGCGCCGCGCCTCCCGCTGCTTCAGGTGCTGCTCGATGGCGACGACCGTCGCGTCCCGGACGCCGGGCGAGGTCCGGCGGCGGCGCCGGTCAGCGGAAGAGCGTGAACCGCCGGTCATCGTCGCCTCCGTCCAGGATCCCGAGGCGCACGCCCGCGTCGAGCCAGCCGTGCGCGTAGCTCGCGGCGGCGAGGGCCCGCTCGGGGTCGCCCTCCTTCGCGAAGTGCTCCGCGTCCGCGAGGTAGGAGCGGGCCATGAGCAGGAAGTCGTCGGAGGCGCCCTTGAGGAACGAGCGGTCCGGCGGGGTGGGGCGCACCCGATCGAGGGCCTCGTGGGTGAGGCGGAGGTACTTCTCCAGCAGCGAAGCGTCCGTCACGCGCGGCCCCCGCCTCAGCCCTTCGGGACCTTCTCCCAGTCCTTCAGGAACCGGGCGAGCCCGAGGTCGGTGAGCGGATGCTGCACCAGCTTCTCCATCACGGCGTACGGCATCGTGGCGATGTCCGCGCCGAGCCGGGCGGCCTCGAGCACGTGGACCGGGTGGCGGACGCTCGCGACGAGCACTTTCGTCGGGAACCGGTAGTTCCGGTAGATCGTCACGAGGTCGCGGATCAGTTCCATGCCGTCCTGGCCCTGATCGTCGAGCCGGCCGATGAACGGGCTCACGTACGCCGCCCCGACCTTGGCGGCCAGGAGCGCCTGGTTCGCGCTGAAGACGAGCGTCATGTTGACCCGCGTCCCCTCGCCGGCGAGGGTCTTCGTGGCGGCGAGCCCCGCGGCCGTCATCGGGACCTTCACGTAGATCGACGGGTGGATCTCCCGGAGGCGACGGCCCTCGCGCAGCATCCCCTCCACGTCGGTCGCGACGACCTCCGCCGAGACCGACGGGACCCCGAGGGCGCAGATCTCGCGCAGGACCTCCTCGAACTTCCGCCCCTCCTTCGCGACGAGCGTCGGGTTCGTCGTGACGCCGTCCAGGATGCCGATCGACCACATCGCGCGGATCTCGGTCACGCTCGCCGTGTCCAGGAACAGTTGCATGGTGCCGCCGGTCCCCACGCCGTGGGGGTTACTGAACCTTCCCGCGGAGCTTGAGGAGCTCCCACGCTTCCTCGAGGATGCGCGCCTTCGACATCCCGTAGGCGTCGAGCAGCGCCCAGGCCTCCCCGGACTCCCCGAAGACGTCGGGGACGCCGATGCGGCGGACCGGGACCGGATAGTTCTCGCTGGTGGTGGACGCCACGAGGGCCCCCACGCCGGTGAGCGGGGAGTGCTCCTCGAGGACGAGGATCGCCCCGGTGTCGCGCGCCGCCCGCAGGAGCGCCGGCGCGTCGAACGGCTTCACCGACGCGAAGTCGAGGACCCGGACGGAGACGCCGACCCCGGCGAGCTCCTCCGCGACCTCGAGGCCGCGGGCGAGCAGGGCGCCGACGGCGACGATCGTGAGGTCGGAGCCGGCGTGCAGCTCGGACGCCCGGCCGAGCGTGAACGCGCCGTCCGTGACCGTCGGGAGGTTCTCGCGCGTGAGCCGCACGTAGGCGGGTCCCGCCCGCTCGTGGACCGCGAACGTCACCGCGCGGGTCGTGGGGGCGTCCGCGGGCACGACGACGGTCATGCCGGGGAGGCCGCGCATCAGGCCGATGTCCTCGATCATCTGGTGCGTGCCGCCGTCCGGACCGACGAGCAGGCCGCCGTGCGTCGCGACGATCTTGACGTTCGCGCGGTTGTAGCAGATCGACTGGCGGACGTAGTTGTACGCCTGCCCGGCCGCGAAGACCGCGAACGTGCTCGCGAAGGCGACCCGACCCGAGAGGGCGAGCCCCGAGGCGATCGTCATCATCGTGTCCTCCATCACGCCGACGTTGAAGAACCGGTCCGGGAACTTCTGCCCGAACAGCATCGTTCGGGTCGACCCCGAGAGGTCGGCGTCGAGGACCACCAGGTCGGGGTCCTTCTCGCCGAGCTCGACGAGGGCCTTCCCGTAGGCGTCGCGGAGGCTCTCGGGCTTCTTCGCCGCGGTCACGGGAACGGAGCCTCCAGGCTCGTGCCGAGCTCGCGCAGGGCGCGCTCGGTCTCGGCGCGCGACGGGGCCTTCCCGTGGAAGCTGTGCTGCCCTTCCATGAACGAGACGCCCTTCCCCTTCACCGTGCGGGCGACGACGGCGGTCGGCCCGTCCGGGAACTCGCGCGCGGCGCGCAGCGCGCCGAGGATGGCGCGGAAGTCGTGGCCGTCGATCTCGAGCGTGTTCAGCCGGAACGCCCGGAACTTCTCCGCGATCGGCTCGATCCCCATGATCGACTCCGTCGGGCCGTCCGTCTCGATGCCGTTGCGGTCGAGGATCACCGTGAGGTTGCGGAGCCGATAGTGGCCGGCCGCCATGAGCGCCTCCCACGTCGACCCTTCCTGGCACTCCCCGTCCCCCAGGACGGCGACCACCCGCGACGTCGCGCCCCGCAGCCGCCCGTCGAGCGCCATCCCGACGGCGATCCCGATCCCCTGGCCGAGGCAGCCGGTCGACGCCTCGACGAACGGGAGCTTGTTCCGGTCGACATGCCCTTGCAGACGGCTCCCGAGCTGGCGCAGCGACAGGAGCTCCCCCCGCGGGAAGTAGCCGCGCTCCGCGAGCGCCGCGTAGAGCGCGGGCGCCGCATGGCCCTTCGAGAGGATCAGCCGGTCGCGCTCGGGCCACTCCGGCCGGGTCGGGTCGAGCCGCAGGTCGTGGAAGACGAGCGCCGTGACGAGGTCGGTGACGGAGAGACTTCCGCCGGGATGGCCGCTCCCGGCGGCGAAGAGCATCCGCACGATGTCCTGGCGGATCGTGCGGGCGCGGGCCTCGAGCTCCTCGATCAGCGCCGCCGGCGCGTCCCCCGCCATCGCTCGGTCGGCGCCGAGGAGGGGCGGTCTATTTGACGGTTGAGATGCGGCCGGTCTCTCGCCGGCGCGCGGGCGCGGCCGGTGCGGCCGGACCGCCGGGGCTCCGCAGCTCCTGGAGGGTGCGCAGGTCCGCCGCGTACCGGTCGTACCCGTGCTCGTCGAGCGGCGTCTCGAGGTAGCCGGGGACCTCCGCCCAGAGCGGGTCCCGGACGAGGAACCCGAACCCGGCCGCGCCGATCTGGCCGCGGCCGATGTTCTCGTGCCGGTCCAGGTGCGAGCCGAGCTCGGCCTTCGCGTCGTTGAGATGGAACGCCCGGACCGTGGCGGTCCCGAGCTCGGCCCGGAGGCGATCGACGAACGCCCCGTACGCGGCTTCCGTGCGCAGGTCCACGCCCGACGCGAACAGGTGGCAGGTGTCGAGGCAGACCCCGAGACGCTCCGGGCTCCCGACCGCGTCGAGCACCCGGCGCAGTTCCCCGAAGTTCGAGCCCAGCGCCGTGCCCTGGCCGGCGGCGTTCTCGAGGAGGATCCGGACCCGGCCGTCCGGGACCTTCGCCAGCGCGAGGCGCAGGCTCTCCGCGAGCGTGGCGAGGCCCGCGTCGACGCCGCTCCCGAGATGCGCGCCGGGATGGAAGACCAAGCCGTCCGCGCCGAGACGTTCCGCCCGCTCGAGCTCGTCGAGGAACGCGCGCCGGGACCGCGCGAGCGTCGCCTTCTTCGGGCTGCCCAGGTTCGCGAGGTAGCCGTGGTGCACGGCGGTGGCGCGGAGCCCCTCCGCCTGGACGGCCGCCCGGAACGCGACGGCGGCGTCCGGGGCCACCGGCGGTCCGGCCCACATCTGCGGACTCTTCGAGAAGATCTGGATCGCCTCGCAGCCGAGGTTCCGCCCGGTGCGGACCGCCTCGGCGAGTCCGTCGGCGATGCCGATGTGGGCCCCGAGCCACATGGAGGAGCGGGGATGCACACCCGAGCTCAAAACGTCCCGTCGGGCGCGCCGCCGAGGGAGGGGGGAGGCTGACAGCTTTCCGCGTTTCCCGTAGGCTCGCGCACTTCAGTACCGCGCGGAACGCCAGCGGGCTTAACTGCCGGGTTCGGAATGGGACCGGGTGTTGCCCCGCCGCTTTGGCCGTCAGCCGACAGCGCGGACGAACCGTCGATATTTAACTTTGATTTGCGGACCGGCGGAACCTTGATTGCGCCGGGGGCCTCCCCTCTCCGCGGCGACGGCCGTCCGGCCGGCCGAGGTCCTTCGACGTGACCGAGCGAGAACCCCCGCACGTCCCGGACTACCGTCTGCTGCTGGAGATCGACCTCGCCGGCCTGCGCTGGCACGGGCGCATCGAGCTCGAGCCGGCCCGCGACCCGGACGTCATCACGCTCAATGTCGACGGACTCGCGATCGAGACCGTCCGCCGCGCCGGCCGCGACCTTCCGTTCCGCGTCGATCCGGCCGCCCAGGAGCTCACGGTCGGCCCGGACGACGCCCGGGGTCCGATCTCGATCGAGTTCGCGGGGACGGTCGCCCCCGACCAGCTGATCGGCCTCTGCCGCAGCCGCATCCCGGACGGCTACGTGCTGACGAGCCAGTGCGAGCCGATCGGCGCGCGCAAGATCTTCCCCTGCGTCGATCGGCCGGATCGGAAGGCCCGGTTCCACCTGACGGTGCTGGCCCCGGCCGGTCTCGAGGTCATCGCCAACAGCGGGCCGGTCTCCGTGACGGAGGAAGGCGCGCGCCGCCGCTGGGTCTTCTACCCGACCCCGGCGATGTCGTCGTACCTGTTCTACGTGGGCGTCGGCAAGTTCGATCGGATCGAGGACGCGACCGGCCGGGTCCTCCTCCGGGTGTTCACCCCGCCCGGTCGGGCGGCGGCGGGTCGGTTCGCGCTCGAGACCGTGCGGCAGGTGCTGGCCGAGTGCGAGCGGTACTACGGGATCCCGTTCCCCCTCGCCAAGCTCGACCTGATCGCCGTCTCCGAGCACGCGTTCGGGGCGATGGAGAACTGGGGGGCGATCACCTTCCGCGACATGCGGCTCCTGCTCGACGCCGAGTCGGGCTCGTTCGAACGCCGCGACGTGCTCGAGACGATCGCCCACGAGGTCGCCCACCAGTGGTTCGGCAACCTCGTCACGATGGCCTGGTGGACCGACATCTGGCTCAACGAGAGCTTCGCCTCGTTCCTCGAGACGAAGATCTCCGACCGGATCGACCCGTCGCTCGACCCCCGGACCGACTTCTTCCTGCGGATGTCGGGGATGGGCTGGGCGCTCGACGGCGACTCGCTGACCGCCACGCACCCGGTCCGGGCGCGCGTCGAGAAGCCCGAGCAGATCAGCCAGATCTTCGACGAGATCAGCTACGGCAAAGGGTCGAGCATCCTCGCGATGCTCGAAGGGTACCTCGGCGAGGAGACGTTCCGCGGGGGCGTCATCCGGTACCTGAACCGGTACTGCTACGCGAACGCCCGCACCGAGGACCTCTGGGAGGCGATGGAGGCCGCCGCGGGCGAACCGATCCGCGCGCTCGTCGAGCCGTGGGTCGATCGCCCCGGTCTCCCGGTGGTGCACGCCCGGCTCGGACCCCACGGCCTCGAGCTCACGCAGCAGGGGTTCTCGTACCGCGGCGCGCACCCGGCGGCGCCGTGGCCGATCCCGATGTCGATCGACGTGGGCGGGCGCCGCCAGAAGTTCCGGTTCGACTCGGCGCGGGAGGTCGTCCCGGTGCCGGCGGACGCGGTCGTCCACCTGAACCCCGGCGCCGCGGGGTTCTTCCGGACCTTCTACGAGCCGCCGCTCCTCGACCGGCTCCTCGACGAGCTGCCGCGGCGGCCGGCGGCGGACCGGTGGATCGTGCTCGAGGACGTCTTCGCGTTCCTCGTCGCGGGGGAGCTCGACTGGGCGACCGCCCGCCGCGTCTACCGCGCGCTCTGGGGGACGACCGATCGGCTCGTCGTCGAGTCGATCAACTCCGCGCTCCGGCTCTTCGGCCTCTCGTTCCCCGAGCTCCCCGGCGTCCAGGAGACCGCGCGCACGTTCCTCGCCGACCAGCTCGACCGCCTCGGCCTCGACCGGCGTCCCGGGGAGCCGCCGAGCGCCGGCATCCTCCGCGAGCGGATCTCCTTCGACCGGGCACGCCTCGACGGACCGTTCGCCCAGGAGATCGCGGACCGGTTCCGGGAGTGGGACCGGCTCGACCCGGACCTTCGCTCCGCGGCCGCGGTCGCCCGGGTCCGGACCGACGGCGACGCGGGGTACCACGAGGTCCGCCGCGCGCTCGCGGAGCGCCCCCGCGCCGAGGCCGAGGCGCTCCGGCTCGAGCGGGCGCTGGCGTGGACCGGCGACCCGACGCTGCTCCGGGAGACGCTCGATCTCTGCCTGTCGGGGATGATCAACCGGGGCCACGTCAACACGGTGCTGATGCAGGCCGCGCAGAACCCGCGGGGGCGGGACGTCACGTGGGCGTGGCTCCAGCAGCAGCTGCCCCGCCTCGAGGAGGTGTTCCGGGGGACCGGATTCCTCTCCCTGTTCCTCGAGTACGCCAACCCGTACCTCGGCCTCGGGCGGGTCGACGAGGTCCGCAGCTTCTACGCCGGCCACCCGACGCCCGAGGGGGACCGGGGGCTCGCGAAGGGCCTCGAACGGCTCGAGCTGCTCGAGCGGCTGCGGCCCCGCCTGGCCGCGCCCTAGCGCCGGCCCGACCGCGCCGGCCGCGGCGCCCCGTTCCGCGACCAGATGTACCACGTGCCGTGGGCCTGGCTGAGCCGCTCCCCCTCGGCGTTCGCCAACGCCCCTTCCGCGAAGGCGATGTGGCGCCCGCGCCGCAGGATCTCCCCGCGCGCGGTCAGCGTGTCGCCTTCCCGGGCGGTCCGGAGGAACTCGACGTACAGGCTCGTCGTCGCGGTCGTCTCCCCCTCCTGGAGCAGCGAGACGACAGCCCCGCCCATCGCCGTGTCGAGGATCGTCGCGTAGACCCCGCCGTGGACGATGCCGTTGATGTTCAGGTGGCGCGACTCGACCGTGCCCGTGATCGTGCAGAAGCCGCGGCCGCTGCGCGCGGTGTCGATCGCGAAGCCGACCTCCGCGTGGAACCCCCCGCGCATGGCCGCATGGGCGAAGTCGGGGAGCGGCGGCTTCGGTCGGGGTTCGGGGGCGCGGCGCGGGGACGGCACGCCGGCGCGGAGCGCCCCGGGCGCATAAGGAGTGCAGGCGACCGGCGTCCGCGCGCACCGGGGGCCTCGGGGGGCGGGAGTGCGGGTCGGGCGCCCCGGCGGACGGCGGGCCCGGGGCGCGGTCCCGCGGGGGTCGGTGCGCTGTCGGCGAGAAGGCTGCGCCGGGCGCCGTCGCGGCGTGCGGGGCCGTCTCACCGGCCCCGAGGGCGCGGAGGCGACCGGGGACCGCCGCCCGCGGGCCTCGGGGCGGGCCGCGTCGGGGGCAGGTGGGCGCGGATCTCGCGCACCGAGGCGGCGACCGTCCGGGTGGCGTCGATCGGGACGCCCCACTCGAACCGGTGGACCTTGCGATAGACCTGGGCGGCCGCGTCGGCCCCGAACGACCGCTTGCGACCCGCGTCCCGCTCGACGCAGACCGACAGCGGAGCCCTCAGCGTGAACCCGACGTGCGGGAACGGAAGCCGCCGCTCCAGGTCCGCGATCTGGGTCTTCCAATAGAAGCACCCATCGACCACGGCCGGCCGACCGCGCCGGAGCGCCCGGCGGACGAGGTCCGCGGCGACCGCGTTGGCCCGCACGTAGAGGCGGACGGAGCCGCCGTCCCACGCGGGGTCCGCGATCGCGTCCACGGAGATCCCGCGGGCCCCCAGCGATCTCGCGAGCGCGGCGGCGACGGTGGTCTTGCCGACCCCGAGCGGCCCCCGGAGCACGACGTAGTAGCCCATCGGCCGCCGACGGAAGCGCGCGCGGCGGAAGAGGCCTGCCGGGCGGAGCGCCGCGTCGGGGGCGGAGGCGAAGCGCGAGCTTAATGTGGGGCGCGCGGCCGTGGGAGGCGCGGAGCCCGATGGCGACGGTAGGCGCGGCGGCCGTCACGTACGTCGCCCCGCCGAACATCGCGCTGGTGAAGTACTGGGGCGTCCGCGACCTCGCGCGGCGGATCCCGTACAACTCCTCGCTCTCCGTCACGCTCGACCGGTTCCGATCCCGCACCCGGGTCGCCTTCGACCCCGCGCTCCGGACGGACGAGGTCGAGCTCAACGGCGCCCCCGCCGACGGCGGGCCGCGGCGCGGCGTCACCGAGTTCCTGGACCGCGTCCGCGACCTCGCGCGCATCGAGACGCGGGCGAGCGTCCGCTCCGACAACAACTTCCCCACGGCGAGCGGTCTCGCGTCGAGCGCGAGCGGCTTCGCGGCGCTCGCGGGCGCCGCGACGCGGGCCGCGGGCCTGGAGCTCTCGGACCGGGACCTCTCCCGGCTCGCCCGCCTCGGCTCCGGGAGCGCGGCGCGGAGCGTCTTCGGCGGGTTCGTGGAGTGGCAGGCCGGCACGCGCGCCGACGGCGCCGACTGCTACGCCCGCCCCCTCTTTCGGGAGGACCACTGGCCGGCGCTCGTCGACCTCGTGCTGTTCGTGGAGGGCGCCCCCGTGAAGACGGTCCGCTCCGCGGACGCCATGCAGCTCAGCGTGCGGACGAGCCCCGAGTACGCGCGTCGCCAGCGCGAGCTGCCCGCGCGCCTGCGCCGGATCGTGGCCGCGATCCGGGACCGGGACGCGGACCGGCTCTTCCCGCTCGTGATGGAGGAGTGCGACAGCTTCCGCACCGTCTGCGAGACGACGACGCCGTCGCTCGACTACCTCACCGCGACCTCGCGCGCGATCCTCGCCGAGGTCCGCGCCGTGAACCGGACGCACGGCCGGCCCGTGGCGGCCTACACGCACGATGCGGGGGCGCACGTGCACGTGTTCACGCTCGCGCCCCGCCTGCCCGCCGTCCGTCGCGCGCTCGCGGGGTTGCCCGGCGTGCGCGGCGCCCTCGTGGTGCGCCCGGGTCCCGGCGGCCGGCAGATCGCGCCGCGGCCGGCGCCTAGAGGACGTGGCGGTCGAACTCGGCGGGCGGGAGCTCGAGGCCGATCGACGCGGTGAGCGCGCGGACCTCCTCGATGTAGCGGGCCCGCGCCTCCTCGTTCGTCCAGCGCTTGAGGCCGTACTCGATCGCCCGGCGGCTGGTGTCGGAATTGGAGTGGCCGAACATGTCGAGGGCCCGGGGGTACCACTTCGCCACGGCCCGCTGCGCCTCCTCGGCGCTGCCCACGTACTTCGGTCCGTCGTGGACCATCCGGCGGAGCACGCTCGCTCCGAAGTTGAGGTGCAGCTGTTCCTCGCTGAGCATGAGCGGCATCGCTCGGGCCAGCGGCCCGTAGGAGCACTCCTGGAACGCCCGCAGCTGGTAGACCCCGACGCGGTCGACGAAGCAGGTGAAGGCGCCGACGTCCGACCAGGAGTCGAACTTCATGTTGAAGGCGTCGAGCTTGTGCTCCCCTTCGCGCTTCGCGAGCAGCTCGTCGATGTACCGCTGGCCCTCCTCGCCGAAGTCGCGCAGGATCCGGCACGCCTGGAGACCGTGGCGGGCCTCGTCGGCGATGATCCGCGACTCGATCCACCGGTCCTCGAGGGTCGGCGCGGTGTCGAGCCACGGGCGGTGCTGCTGGATCGACGCGAACTCCGTGTCGGCCTGGACGACCATGAGCTTCACGAGCAGCTTCCGCATGTCGGCCGGCACCTCCTCCGCCGTCTCGTACTTGTGCGTGCCCGCGCTCGCGCCCCAGAGGATCTCCCGGACCGGGGTGATCGTGCCGCCGTCCTTGAGGTTCGAGGCGCCCGCCCGGGTCTTCGGAGCCGGGGGCGGGGGAGACGTGCCGTGCGCCATGGGACTCGTACGAGTACGCCCTACTTTCCCTTAAAGTTGGGCTTGCGCTTCTCGACGAAGGCGGCCAGGCCTTCCTTCGCGTCCTCGGTGACGAACAGGCGGTTCTGGAGCTCCCGCTCGAGCGCGAGGCCGGCGGTGAGCGGCATCTCGATCCCCTCGACCACCGAGCGCTTGATCAGGCTCACGGCCCGCGCGGGACCGTGGGCCAGGGCGGCCGCGTACGCCTGCACGTCCGCGGCGAACGTCTCCTTCGGGTAGACGTGGTTCACGAGACCGATCCCCAGCGCCTCGTCCGGGGTGAGCAGGCGCCCGGTGACCATGAGGTCGAGGGCGCGCGCGGCCCCGATGAGGCGCGGGAGGCGCTGGGTGCCGCCGGTCCCCGGGAGGACCCCGAGCGTCACCTCGGGAAGGCCGATCTTCCCGGCGTCCTTCGCCATCAGGCGGAGGTCGCAGGAGAGGGCGATCTCGAGCCCGCCCCCGACGGTGTGCCCGCTGAGCGCCGCGATCACGAGCTTCGGCGTCTTCGCGAACTCGTCGAGCGTCTCCTGGCAGGTGAGGCAGAACATCGCCTTGAAGTCGGGCGCGCTCGCCTTCAGCATCTCGATGTCGGCGCCCGCGCTGAAGAAGCCGGGCACGCCGCTGTCGAGCACGATCACGCGGGCCTCGTCGTCGAACCGCATCTCGGAGATCGCGCTCGCGAGCTCGCGCATCATCGCGAGATCGTAGGTGTTCGCCTTCGGCTTCGTGATCGTGATGTGGCCAACGTGGTCGTCGACCCTCGTGCGGACGAACTTCCCCTCCATGGTCCCGTGGTGCCCGCGCCGGGCACGCTCCGTGCGGGGCACTCCGCCGGGCGCTTAACGCCGACGCCCTGCGGCGCCGTCGCGCGCGCGGGCCGAGCGCCGCGACCGCTCTTCCGCGTGGCCGTCGGGGAAGCCGACCACGACGCGGTGGGCCATCCGGACGAAGATCCCGACCTCGACGACGCCGACCCGGGCCCGCAGCGCTCGGGCGGCGGCCGCCGGGTCGCGGATCGGGCTCCGCGGCCGCAGATCGAGGATCTCGTTGCCGTTGTCGGTCTGGTACGGCCGGTCGGCCTGGTAGACCCGGTGCACGACCTCGTAGCCGTCGTCGGCGAACGCGCGGGCGAGGAGCGGCCGGGCGAACGGCACGACCTCGACCGGGATCGGGGATCGCTCCCCGACGGTCGCGACGAGCTTCGACGGGTCGACGAGCACGATCAGCTTCCGGGCGAGCTGGGCGAGGAGCTTCTCGCGCAGCAGCGCTCCGCCCCCGCCCTTCGTGAGGGCCAGCTCCGGCGTGACCTCGTCCGCGCCGTCCAGCATGAGGTCGTACCGGTCCCCCGCCGCCGGCGCCCGGACCGGGAGCCCGAGGGTTCGCGCGAGCTCCTCCGTTTGCAGGGAGCTCGAGACGCAGTCGAACGAGGTCGGCGGGAACGAGGCCGCGATCGCCCGCACGGCCTGCTCGGCGGTCGTCCCCGTGCCCAGGGCGAGGCGCATCCCCGGTCGCACGTACCGGCGGACCGCATGGCGCGCCGCCGCCTCCTTCGCCGCCGCGGCGTCGTCCGCCACGAGAGGTCTGAGTGCCGCGGCCTCTTGAGGCCGGCGGCTCGCCGGGCGCCCCCTTAAGGCTCCGCGGCGCTCCGCGACGGCCGAATGCCCGCCCGTGCCGCCCGCGCCGGGAGCCCGCTCGTAGTCTCCATCGGGGGCTCCGTCCTGCTCACCGGCGACCGGGACCGGGAGTACCTCTCCCGGCTCGCCGAGCTCGTCCGCCGGGTCGGGCGGACGCGACCGCTCGTGGTGACGGTCGGAGGGGGCCGCGTCGCGCGCGACTACATCCGGCTCGGTCGGGAGCTGGGGCTCACGGAGTTCGAGCTCGACGAGATCGGCATCGACGTGACGCGCGTGAACGCCCGGCTCCTCGCCGCCCTGGTGGCGCCCCCGACCCCGGCGCTCCCGCCGGCGACCGTGGCGGCGGCGGTCCACGAGGTCCACCGGGCCTCCCCCGTGGTGATGGGCGGCACGGAACCCGGCCACACCACCGACGGCGTCGCCGCGCTGGTCGCCGCGCGGCTGCGGGCGGAGCGGCTCGTGAACGCGACGAACGTCGCCGGCCTCTACGACCGGGACCCGCGGGCCCGCCCGGGCGCCCGCCGCATCGCCGCGGCGACCTGGTCCGAGTTCTCGGCGCTCGTCGACGCCTCGGTGCGCGGGGGCGCGGGGGAGAACTTCCTGTTCGATCGGCTGGGCGCCCAGACGCTCCAGCGGGCGAACATCCCGCTCGCGATCGTCGACGGCCGGGACCTGCCGAGCCTCGAGGCGGCGCTCGAGGGGCGTTCGTTCGACGGCAGCTGGATCGGCCCGCCTGCGGCAAAGTCCTAGTACCGGAGCCGAGTCCGCGGAGCCATGCCTCGGGTCGTCTTCCTCGGTCCGCCCGGCGCGGGCAAGGGCACGCAGGCCGCGACGCTCGCCCGCGAGCTCGGGGTCCCGCACCTCTCGACCGGGGACCTCCTGCGTTCGGCCGTCGCCGCGCGCACCCCCCTCGGGATCGAGGCCGACGGGTACATGCGGCGCGGGGAGCTGGTCCCGGACGACCTCGTCCTCAGGATCCTCGAGGAGCGGCTGCGCCAGCCCGACGCGCGGGCGGGGTTCCTGCTGGACGGCTACCCGCGGAACCCGGCGCAGGCGGAGGCGCTCGCCCGCATCGCCCCGATCGACCGGGTCGTCGCCTTCGAGGTGCCGACCGAGGTGCTGGTCGACCGGCTCTCCGGACGATGGATCTGCCCGACCTGCCAGAGCGTCTACCACGCGACGTCGATGCCGCCGAAGGTCCCCGGTCGCTGCGATCGCGACGGGACCGCCCTCGTGCAGCGGCCGGACGACCGGCCCGAGGCCGTCCGGACCCGTCTCGCCGTCTACGCGGAGAAGACCGCCCCGCTGATCGACCACTACCGGGCCCGGGGGCTGCTCCGCCCGATCGACGCCACGGGCTCCCCGAGCGACGTCGCGGCGCGGGTCCGCGCCGCGATCGCCTGAGCGCCCGGCGCTCGCTCCGTCGGAGAGTTTATAGTCCGACCGCCGCTGCTCACCGCGTCCCGGCTTAGCTCAGTGGTAGAGCGGGGGACTGTAGGCGAGTCCGCCGGACCCCCGGCGGCCCCCGTGGAGATCCTCAGGTCGCCTGTTCGAGTCAGGCAGCCGGGACCTGAGGGCGCGCGGCGGAGCCGCTAAGCGCCCCCACCCCCTGCGGGGGCATGTCGTTCCGCGCGGTATCGGTGGCCGTCGCCGTCTCCGACCGAAAGAAGGCGGCGCGGTGGTACGCCGCGACCCTCGGCTGGAAGGTGTTCGACGACGAACCGGAGCACTGGACGACCGTCGGGGACCGCTCCGGCCGCTTCCGGCTGCACCTGTGCGAGGTCGGCGGCCGACCCGGGAAGAAACCCCCGCGCTCCGAGGTCGGCAACACCGGGATCCTGATCCTGGCGGACGGGCCGTTCCTCCGGGCGTGCGCCCGCCTCCGGGCGAAGAAGGTCCGCTTCTCGATGCCGCCCCGGGAGATGCCGTGGGGCTGGGTCGCGAAGTTCCTCGACCCCGACGGGAACGAGTTCTGGCTGAACCCGGCCTGACCGGCGCGCCCCCGGGGTCCGGGGCGCCCCCGGCCCGGGGCCGCCGATGCGGTTGTCGGGATTCGAACCCGAGTAGGTAGCTTGGGAAGCTACCGTCCTAACCGCTAGACCACAACCGCGCGAGGGTCGGGGAGGGCGCCCGGCACTTACGCTTTGTCGCCGCGCTACAGCAGCAGCCCCACCGACTCCGGGGGGATCGTCGGCGCCGAGGCGAGGAGGTCCGAGTTCGTGACGAGCCGCTCGGCGAGCTGGCTCGCGAATCCGGCGTCCTGCAGGAGCCGACGGGATTTCGCGAGGTCGCTCGTCGACAGCGCGACGAGCGGCTGGTTCCCCTCCCGCGTCACGAGGATCGCGACGCTCGCGATGTTGATCTTCGCCTTCGCGAGCGCCTCGATAACCCGCAGGAAGCTCCCGGCCCGGTCCTCGAGGCGGACGGCCAGCATCTCCCGGATCTCGGTGGGGTACCCCGCCCGACCGAGGAGCCGCACGGCCCGGTCGGGGTCGCTCACGATCAGCCGGACGTGCCCCTTCGACGGCGTCGAGTCGACGCTCAGGGCGGCGACGTTGATCCGTTCCTTCGCGAGCGTCCGGGCGACCCCCGCGAGCGTGCCGGGCCGGTTCGGCAGGGTGAGGGAGATCTCGCGCAGCGGCATCGGCACGACCGGGGCGAGGTCCGACCGGTCTAAAGCCTCCGCGCCGACCGCCGGTACGGCGGCCGGCGCTCGCGCACGTTTTTATAGGCGGAGGCGGCCTAATTCGTCCTGCTTGGGGCCCCCGGTCGGTCCCGGCCTCGGTCCATCGGATGGGGGGAACTACCGCAGCGCGCGCCGGCCGCCGCTTTCGCCGGGCCCGACGGCTGCGTCGGTCGGATCGGGGGGTCGTCTCCGTCGTCGGCACGCTGCTGGCCCTGCTCGTGTTCTTTGCCCTGTTCGGCATCTTCCTGACCCAGTACGTCCCGCTCTGGATGACCGACAACGAGTCGGCGTTCTCGAGCCAGGCGGCGTTCGCGTTCTCCCAGCTCAAGTCGAACATCGACTACCAGTACAGCGTCGGCGGTCCGACGACCCTCGGCGTGCCGTTCACGCTGACCTCGAACGGAGTGCCCCTGATCGCCCAGGCGACGCAGGCGACCCTCGACTTCATCCCCTCGAACTGCGCGCCGCAGTCCGTGGCCGGCTACACGCAGCAGGTGCCGTTCTACACGGTGACGGTCCACCCCGCCGGCACCGTCATCGGCCAGCCCGTCGCTCCGGGGCAGTGCATCTTCGCCAACGTCACCGTCGGCTACGGACCGGGCGGGACGGGGACGCCGAGCTACTACCACATGAGCACGGGGACGCTCGAGATGCTGCTCCCGAACCGCTACTACACGCCCGAGACGTTCTACTACGAGGACGACGCCGTGATCCAGAGCCAGCTGGGCGGCTACCAGGTGATGGCGTTCCCGCCGCCGTTCAATGTGACCACGTACGCCGGCAACACCACCGTGGCGACGAGCTTCCTGCAGCTGTACGGCAACGCCACGGCGGTCGTCGGCCAGCAGTCGCAGCAGGTGTTCTCCTCGAACTACTTCTCCCAGTTCGTGGCCACGAACGGCAAGTACGTCGCCGCCTCGAAGACGTACCTGCCGACGAACTTCTCCTTCGAGATCGGCACGCAGTATCCGTGCGCGTGGTACGCCTACCTCAACAGCGCGATGGCGACGAGCGGCCTCACCGCGCGCTCCCTCTACTGGCTCAACGTGACCGGCCTCGCTCCGTTCACGGCGCCCAGCACCTCGACGTGCGCCAACGACGCCGCGAACGGGGCGACGACGGTCGTCTGGCTGCAGATCCGGCCCGTCGTGGACTACGCAACCCTCTTCTACGCGGGTTCGACCCTCACGGTCGGGGTGGGGGGCGGGTAGGCCGATGGCGAGCTCCGGCTTCCGGGTGAAGATCCCGCGCGCCGCGCCCAGCGGCGACGCGACCGCCGCGCTCCAGCCCGCGCGCCCCCTCGAGACGCCCACGAACGTGCCCGGGACGTTCATCACGGCGATGCCGCCGCTCCCCGAGCCGACGATGCGCGAGCTCGAGGTGAGCGCGGTGAACCCCCCGTACTCCTACTCGCGGGTCACCTACAACGACCGCAACAAGGAGTACCTCTACGAGGTCATCGAGCCCCAGCTCTCCGGCCACGAGCGCGAGCTCGTGGACCACCTCAAGGTCACCCTCACCCGCATCCTCGGCAGCGAGGTCGGCAACCTCTCGAGCGCCGACAAGCGCGGGTACCTGCGCGGCGAGGCCGAGGAGTACTTCAAGACCCGCGACATCGCGATCTCGCCGCTCTCGATGGAGCGGATCATCTACTACGTGCTCCGCGACTTCGTCGGCTACGGCCCCGTCGACGCGCTCATCCTGGACCCCGAGGTCGAGGACATCTCGTGCGACGGGGTCGAGGTGCCGCTGTTCATCTTCCACGGCAAGTACGAGTCGGTGAAGACGAACGTCGCCTTCGCCGACGAGGAGTCGCTCAACTCGTTCATCGTCATGCTCGGCCAGCGCTGCGGCAAGGCGGTGAGCGTTTCCGCCCCGATCCTCGACGGCACGACGCCCGAGGGCCACCGGGTCCAGGCGACGTACGGGCGCGAGGTCACGACCCGCGGGGCGAGCTTCACGATCCGGCGGTTCAAGGAGCGCCCGTTCACCCCCGTCGACCTCGTGGCGATGGGGAGCGCGAGCGAGGAGATGGTCGCCTACTTCTGGCTCGCCGCCGAGCAGGGCGAGTCGGTGATCATCTGCGGCGGCCCCGCCGCCGGCAAGACGAGCACGCTCAACGCGATCGCGCTGTTCATCCCCCCGACGTCCAAGATCGTCTCCATCGAGGACACGCGGGAGGTGAACCTGCCGCACGAGAACTGGATCCCGGGCGCGACCCGCAGCGGGACCGGCGACCGGGGGGCCGACGGGAAGGCCGCGGGCGAGGTCGACATGTTCGACCTCGTGCGCGCGGCGCTGCGGCAGCGGCCGAACTACATCATCGTCGGCGAGGTCCGCGGCAAGGAGACGTACACGATGTTCCAGGCGATGGCGACCGGCCACACCACCTACTCGACGATGCACGCCGACAGCGTGAAGTCGATGGTGAACCGGCTCGAGAACCCGCCGATCAACACCCCGCGCATCCTCCTCTCCGCGCTCAACAACGTCATCATCCAGATCCAGGCGAAGACCGAGAAGGGCGTCGTCCGGCGCCTGAAGCAGGTGCTCGAGATCGTCGGCTTCGAGCCCGAGACGAACGAGCTCATCACCAACACCGTCTACGAGTGGGACCCGGCGACCGACGGCTTCGTGTTCAAGGGCCACTCCTTCCTCTTTGACAAGATCATGGAGGTCCGGAACCTCACCACCGACGAGATGGACGCCGAGTTCCAGCGGCGCACGGCCGTCATCCGCTACCTGGTGGAGCACAAGATCACGGACTACCGGCAGCTCTGGCGGACGATCGCGCAGTACTACAAGGACCCGAACGAAGTCATGGCCCGCGTGGGCGGGACGGCGCCCGCCCCGGCGGCGAACCCCGCGGCCCCGCCGGCGGGGGCGTGAGCGGCATGCCGAGCACGCCCACGGTCTCCGCGGCGCTCCCCTCGGCCCCGGCGGTGCGCGCCGTCCGCCTGAAGCGCGGCGAGCAGCCGACCCACTCGGGGCTCACGCCGTTCCAGCGGTGGGCCTGGCGGACGTTTAGGACGCGGGTGCTGGCGAAGCCGCCCGACCCGGTCCTCGAGGAGAACCTCATCAAGGCGCACATGCGCGTCCGGGCCGACGAGTACCTCGCCACGGTGTACGCCATGACCCTCGTGGTCGGCATCGTCGGGATCGTCGCGGGGGTCGTGCTCGGGGCGATCTTCGTCCTGTCCGGCAGCCTCGTGCTCGGGCTCGGCCTCGGCATCGGCCTCCCGATCCTCGCCCCGATCGGGACGTTCTTCGGCATGCAGGGGACCCCGGGCTCGAAGGCGAAGGAGCGGGGCCGGAAGATCGACAACAAGATCTCGATCGCGATGAGCTTCGTCTCCGCGATGTCGTCGGCCGACGTGAACGTCGACCAGATCTTCAAGGAGCTCGGACGCCAGAAGATCTACGGCGAGGTGGCGGAGGAGGCGGCGTGGATCACCCGCGACACCGAGCTGCTCGGCGTCGACATCCTGACCGCGATCCGCAACGGCGCGCTCCGCAGCCCCTCGAAGCGGTTCCAGGACTTCCTCCAGGGGGTCGTGACGACCGCGACGAGCGGCGGCCAGCTGAAGCCGTACTTCCTGCTCAAGGCCGAGCAGTACGAGCGCGAGAACAAGCTCGCCCAGCTCCAGCGCGTCGAGACGATGGGGCTCCTCGCCGAGACGTTCGTGACCGTCGTGGTCGCCTTCCCGCTGTTCCTGGTCATCATCATCGCGATCTTCGCGATCATCGGCGGCGGCGGCTCGTTCATGATCGATGTGCTGTGGGGGATCGTCGGCGCGATGATCCCGCTCGCCCAGTTCGGCTTCATTTTCTTCATGTACTCGCTCGCGCAGGAGATGAACTGAACCGATGGCGAACGCGAACGCCCCGGCGTCCGTCCGCAAGGTGAAGGCGCTCTCGGCGCCGTCCGCGACGGCGACGAAGTCGAAGATCTCCCGCGAGATGCTGCTGCTGATCGTCGGCGGCGCCATCGGCGTCGTCTTCTTCGTCCTCGCCGGGCTCGCCTACGTCGGCACGGTCACCGTCCAGTTCCGGCCGGGCGAGGGCACGGGCGCGAACCCGGCGATCGACTGGGCCGTGCTCGGGATGCTCTGCCTCATCGCGCCGTACGGCTTCGCGATGAGCGCGAAGCTCCGCCGGATCTCCAAGATCGAGGAGCGCCTCCCCGACTTCCTCCGCGACGTCGCGGAGGCCGGCCGGTTCGGCATGACGCTCCCCGACGCGATCGTCGTCGCGAGCACGGGCCGCTACGGCCTCCTGACCGACGAGATCAAGAAGATGGCGAGCCAGCTCGAGTGGGGCGTCCCGGTCGCCACCGCGCTGCAGCTGTTCGAGGAGCGGGTGCCGACGCCGCTCGTCCAGCGGGTCGTCTCGATCGTGACCCGCGCCAACGAGGCCGGCGGGAACGTCGCGGACGTGCTCACGATGGTCGCGCACGACACCCGCGAGGCCCAGCTCGCGGCGACGTCGCGGCAGATCTCGATGCTGACGTACGTGACGGTCATCTACATCTCGTTCTTCGTGTTCCTGGTCACGATCTGGATCATGGCGGCGATCTTCCTGCCGCAGATGATCGTGGCCGGCTGCTCGGTCTCGGCGTCCGGGCTCGGCGGCGGCTCGGCCGTCAACCTCGCGTTCCAGTTCGTCCCCGTCCTGTTCCTCGCCTTCATGGTCGCCGTCATCGTGCACGCGGTCGGCGACGGGGTGATGGCGGGGGTCCTGTTCAACGGCCGCCTGGCGGAGGGGCTCCAGCACGCGACGATCATGCTCTCTGTCGGCTGGGTCATCATGCGGTTCATCGTTCCCGTGCTGAGCGCGAACTGCCCCGCGGCGGGAGGCTAGGTCCGTGGCGGGCGAGGCGATCGAGGCACCGGGCGACGACGACGGCACAACGACCGCGCCGCCGCCGAAGCGCAGCTTCTTCTCGCCGTGGCTCCGCATGGGGGCCTCGCTGCGCAAGGGCAGCGCCGACCCGCGCGCGGTGAAGCTCGCCCGGCTCGGCATCTCGGGCCAGGGCGCGGACCGCGACGTGACGCCGGTCCCGGCGATCACCGACCCGGCGCTGAAGCAGCTCGACCTCGCGCCGATCCGCCCGGGGATCACCTACGTGCGGATCTCCTACCACAACCAGCGGAACGAGTACCTCTACGAGGTGATCGAGCCGCCCCTCTCCGCGCTCGAGAAGGAGCTCACCGACCGGCTGCGGACGGTCCTGATCGCCCAGTTCGAGCCGCTCCCCGAGCACGATCCCGAGACGAAGCGCCGGGAGCTGCGCCGCATGGTCGACGACCAGCTGCTCGCCTGGGAGCTGTCGCCCGGCCCCACCACGAAGTCGCGGATCCTCTACTACCTCGAGCGGGACTTCGTTGGCTACGGCGTCGTCGAGGTGCCGATGACCGACACCGAGGTCGAGGACATCTCGTGCGACGGGGTCGGCATCCCGCTCTACATCTACCACCGCAAGTACGGGTCGATCCGGTCGAACCTCAAGTTCGGGGGCGCGAAGGAGCTCGACGATTTCGTCGTCTGGCTCGCGCAGCGCTCCGGCAAGCACATCTCGGTCGCGAGCCCGATCCTCGACGCGACGGTCCCGGACGGCTCGCGTCTCCAGGCGACGCTCGGCGTCCACGTCACGAAGCGCGGGAGCTCGTTCACGATCCGGCGGTTCCGGGACAACCCGTTCACCCCGGTCGACCTCCTGAAGTTCAAGACGATGAGCCCGGAGATGATGGCGTACCTCTGGATCGCCATCGAGAACGGGCAGTCGATGATGGTCTGCGGCGGCACCGCCAGCGGGAAGACGACCACGCTCAACGCGACGCTCCTGTTCATCCCGCCCCAGATGAAGATCGTCTCGATCGAGGACACCCGGGAGCTCAACCTGCCCCACGAGAACTGGGTCCCATCGCTGACGCGGGCCGGCTTCGGCGCGAAGAACCTCACGAGCGGCAAGGCGCCCGGCGAGATCGACATGTTCGATCTGCTCGCCGCCGCCCTCCGCCAGCGCCCCCAGTACCTGATGGTGGGCGAGGTGCGCGGGGCGGAGGCGTTCATCGTCTTCCAGGCGATGGCGACGGGGAAGACCTGCTACACGACGTTCCACGCGGAGAGCGTGAGCGCGATGGTCCACCGGATGGAGAACCCCCCCATCTCGCTGCCGCGCTCGCTCGTCTCGGCGCTCAACCTCGTGCTGCTGCAGCGGCAGGTGAAGGTCGGGACGAAGATGACCCGCCGCGTCCAGTCGCTCACCGAGATCGTCGGGCTCGACCCCGAGACGAACGAGCTGATCACGAACTCGGTCTACTCGTGGAACCCGGCGGACGACACGTTCCTCTACTCGGGCCACTCGTACATCTACGAGCGGGTCGCGCTGATGAAGAACCTCTCGATGAAGGAGATGGAGCGCGAGGTCCGCAACCGCGTCGAGATCCTCGACTTCATGATGGCGAAGGACGCGCAGGCGACCCGCCAGCGGCCGTACACCCACCGTGACGTGGGGCAGCTCGTCTCCTTCTACTACAAGGAGCCGCAGAAGGCGCTCAGCGAGGCCCGCGCCGAGATGGCGAAGCTCAAGGAGAAGGCCCCTCCGCCCGCCCCGGCCCGGTGACGCGACGCGCCCCGGCCGGTGGATGACCGCTCCGCCGTACGCGCGCCTCCCGCTCGCCGGCGGGCGGTCGGTCACGCTCTGGGCCGAGGACGCCGTCGCGGGCCTCCCGCGGCGCGTCGGGCCCGGGGGCGCCGACGTCGTCGTCACGAGCCCGCCGTACAACCTCGGCGTGGCGTACTCCGCGTACGCCGACGACCGGCCGCGCGCCGAGTACCTCGCGTGGATGGGGACCGTCGGACGGGCCGTCGCCCGGAGCCTCGCGCGCGACGGCTCGTTCTTCCTCAACGTCGGGAGCCCGCCGTCCGACCCCGGGCTCGCCTGGGACGTCGCCCGCGCCGCCGGGGCCCCGTTCCACCTCCAGAACGTGATCCACTGGGTGAAGTCGATCGCGATCGACCGGGACGCGGCCGGGCGCGCCGCCGGCCTCGACCGGGACCTGGCGCTCGGGCACTACAAGCCGGTCCGCTCCGCCCGGTACGTCCACGGCGCGCACGAGTACGTCTTCCACCTCACCCGGAGGGGCGACGTGCCGCTCGACCGCCTCGCGATCGGGGTGCCGTACGGCGACAAGTCGAACGTCGCGCGCTGGAGGTCGGGGCGGGCCGACCGCCGCTGCCGCGGGAACACCTGGTTCCTGCCGTACCCCACGATCCGCTTCCGGGCGCGGGACCGGCCGCATCCGGCGACGTTCCCCCCCGAGCTCCCCGAGTGGTGCCTGCGCCTGCACGGGGTCCGGCGGATCCGGCGCGCGGTGGACCCGTTCGTCGGCATCGGGGCGAGCGCGGTCGCGGCGGCGCGCCTCGGGGTCGAGTTCGTCGGCTTCGACGTCGACGCGGAGTACCTCCGGGTCGCCGCGGAGCGGGTCCGCGGGGAGCTCGCCGGCCCGAGGGCCGGGCGGCCGTCTACGGCTCGGCGTCGTCCGGCGGCGCCGCGTCGCTGAGCGGCGGGGACCACTCGCGGATCGGCGTGCGCTTCACGCCGGCCGCGCTCGCGAGCGCGTTCCGGGTGCCGGATTTCGCGGCCTTGCCGGCCGCGACCACGGCGTCGCGCGTGGCGCCGCCGGCCCGGGCGACCCCGGAGCCGATCGCGTAGCCCGCGTTCGCGAACCGCTGGGGGACCGCGCGCATCCCCTCGTCGAGCTGCCGTCCGAGGTGGGCGAAGTCGTCCTGGATCTCCGCGCCGAGGGCCCGGGCGTCGCGGGCGGTCGAGTTCCCGAACCGCTCGATCTTCCGGTCCAGGTCGGCGAACTCGTGGGCGAAGTCCCGGCCCAGGCCCCGGGCGGCGCGCCGCATGTCGGCCATGTGCTCACGGAACTGCGCTTCCTCTCGGCTCTCGGGCATGGGAGACCCGGCCCGCGAGAGCGAGGGCACGGGAGATAAACCTAGAGGAGCACGGGAAAGGCCCTAGCCGCCCATGCGTCGGTCGGCGCGTCGCTTGCGGCCCTTCGGGCGGGGCCCCGGTGCGGCGGGGGTCGCCGCCGGCCCCTCCGCGGACGGGCCGACCCCCCGACGTTCCGTGGCCGTGCCGTGGGCCCAGCGGACGAGGAGCTCGACCCCGAGGTGGCCGGGCTCGGTGAGCACGAGCTCGCCGCCGACCGTGCGCGCGATCGCCCGGGCCGCGGCCTCGTACTCGGGGTGCTCGGACTTGAGGAGGATCATCGAGAAGCGGAGCGGCACCACGGTCGCGAGCTCCCGGGCCCGCTCGAGCGTCCGTTCCATCGCGACGTCGAGCTGGCCGGCGCGGACCGCCCCGTCCTCGCCCGTGTACGCCTCGGGGAGCCCGTCGGTGAGGAGATACACCTCGCGGCGCGTCGCCCGCGACGCCTGCAGGAGCAGGTGGGCCGCCCGCAGCGCCTCCGAGGTGTTGGTGAACGCCCCCGCGGGGCACTCCCACAGCTCGACCAGATCGAGCACGCGCACCTCGTTGTCGAAGGCCAGGACGTCGATCGTCGCGTCGGGGTACCGACGACGGATCGCGACGTACAGCGCGAGCAGCGCCTTCTTCGCGGCCTCGAGCTTTCCGCCCTCGGCCATGCTCCCCGACCGGTCGAAGGCGAGGACGACGTGGACCCGCTCGCTCGTGACCTCCCGGTAGACGTAGCTCGTGCTCTCGTCGATGTGCCGCAGCCCGGCGAGGCGGGCCGCGAGCAGCGAGCTCGGCAGATCGAGGCGGGCGACCTCCTCCGGGCGCTGCAGCCGGGCCTTCTCGTACACGCCGGTCGACCCGCCGCCCCGCAGCGAGAGCCGGATGTCGCCGGGCAGCCGGCGGCTCTCCTCCTCGAGCAGGAGCCGGGCGAACCGCTCGACGAGCCCGTAGGTGACCACGAGCTCGCCGGCCCGTTCCGCGACGAACCCGCGTTCCTTGAGCTCGCGCTCGAGGCGCCGCTCCTCGCCCTCGCGGACCTGGCTCTCGGTCTGCGCGCGGGCCCGACGCTCCGCCTCCGCCCGTTCCTCCGCGAGCTGCCGCCGCTGCGCCTCGGCGGCCCGGCGCTTCGCCTCGGCGTCCTTCGCGAGCGTCCGCTCCTGGGCGGTCAGGCGCTCTTCGACCGAGCGCGAGAGCTCGTCCCGCTCCGGTGCGGAGAGGCGCGCGAGGGCCGACCCGAGCTCCGACGGGCCGAGCGCGCGTCCGCCCGCCGCCGCGACCGCGATCGGCATCGTCCGCTCGGGCCGGGCCGGGGGCGGGACGCGCCGGCGGCCGAAGAGCCCGCGCAGCCAGGCGACGAAGCGGCGCAGGGCCGCCCGGAGCCGGGCCCCGAGCGACGGGGCCGGCGGGGGCCGGTTCCACGAGGCCTCGGGGACCAGCAACGCCGCCTGGATCTCGTCGAGGAGGTCGGACGGCGGCAGCTTCGACCAGTCGATCGACCGCGCCGCCTTGAGCCGCGCCTCGAGCGCGGCGATCCGGGCGGCGACGTCGGCGTCGGAGCGCTGCTGCGCGGTCGCCAGCTCGGCCGCCCGGCGGTCGTAGTCGCCGATCAGACGTCGGACGCGGGTCGCGGCCTGGCGTCGCAGGCGCTCGCGCAGCCGTTCGAGCCGGGACTTCAGCTCCGCGTCCGTCCCCGCCCGCTCCTGAAGGAGCCGGCGGGCGCCGTCGACGCCCTGCTCGGCGAGCGCCCGCACGAGCGCGTCCCGGTCCAACGCGTCCAGCAGGTCGTCGGACCGGACGTCGTCCGGGTAGTCCCGGCACTCCGGGAGCGCGATGTCCGTACTAGAGGGGGGCGTCGTCGCCGTCCTCGTCGGGGCACGTGAACAGGGAGTGCTCCTCGAGCAGCCGGAACACGGCGGCCCCGGCCTCGATCGGGGTCACGCCGTCCCCGGGACGCTCCCGGTCGGCCACGAACGCCGCGAACGCGCGGAACTGGGGGAACGTGCCGCCGTCCACGGCCGTGCTCGCCCGCAGCGCCGGGTCGTCCCGCAGCCGCCGCCCCTCGCCGACGAGCGCCTCGCCGTCGGACTTGCTCTCCTTCAGCGGGCCGCGATAGTACCGGCACCAGTAGACGCCGGCGCTGCGCTTGAGGGCCGGCGGAAGGTACTGGTCGACGAACTCGGTCACCCGTTTCTCGTTCTGGCGGAACGAGTCGCCGCTCCGGGCCCGGATGCGGCCGCGCATCGCGTGGACGAGGCCGGCCCGCAGGTCGGCCCCCGAGGGGATCGGGTGGCCGGCGACGGTCGCGATGGCGCTCGTGCGCGCGGCGACGTCGAGCAGCGTTCGGTTCGAGCCGACCTCGCCGATGTCGGGGTTGTCCTCGCTCATCCGAAGGCGCCAGGCCTCGACGACCCGCACGCCCGCGTCGACCAGGACCTCGGGGACCCAGGCGACGCCCTCCGCGGCCCGTCCGAGGTGGACGATCCGGCGGTTGTCCGCGTGCCGGTCGTTGTAGCCGATGTGGAGGCTCGTGAGCCGGTCGGAGAGCGGGTCGTTGATGTTGTCGAGGTCGGAGAGGTTCGAGGTGCCGACCGCGACGAACGCCGCCGGGAAGCTCTCCCGCGACTTGGACGGCGTGACCGTGCCCTCCTGCAGCGCCTGCAGGAGCACGTTCTGCGTGCCGAGCGGCAGCTTCCCGATCTCGTCGACCAGGAGAAAGCCGCGGTTCGCCTGGAGGAGCTTCCCCGGCTCGAAGACGAGGGGGCTCATCGGGTCGCCGACCTCCTCGAGCTTCCGCAGGTTGATGTTACCGGTCAGGTGATCGGGGAACACCTCGGAGCTGCCCTGGATCCGGGCGAACCCGAACCCTTCGCGGAGGAGGAGATACTCCGCGGGCACCTTCGCGGGATCGACCCGGGTCGGGTCGAAGTTCGCCGGGTCGCCGTCCGGGGCGAACCGTCGGGCGCAGATCGGGCAGGGCGGGAAACGGGCGGCGGCCCCGGCGTCGACGAGGCTCAGCGGGTGGTCGAGCACCGGGCAGCCGTCCACGACCCAGACGCCCTTCGGGAACAGGCTCCAGAGGTCCTTCGCGAGGCTCGTCTTCCCGGCGCCGGACGGACCGAAGAAGAGCACGTGGGCGCCCGAAACGAGGGCGGTGACGAGGTCCTCGTAGGTCGACTCCGGGAGGACCGTGCGCGGGAACAGGGCGCGCACGGCGTCCTCGCGGCCCAGTCCCTTCGCCCGGAACGCGTCGAGCGCGCGAAGGATCTCGGACCGGAACCGCTCGCTCGGGCTCTCGAGCGTCGCGTGGGCGGCCACGAGCTGGGCGGCGGTCCCTCGGGTGCCGGGCGTCGGAGCGGCGGTCGGCTGCGCCACGGCGCGCCGAGCTGGGTTCGCTTAATTAGTTTGGCGCGACGCGCCTCGGCGGTGGGCCGACGGCGCGCCCTCGCCGACCGAACCGTTAAGTAGGGTACCCCGCTCCGCGCCCCCGCACGCGATGGCCGAGAAGGAGTCGGCTCCGAAGAAGACCGCCTTGGCCCGGACGGTCAAGGACAAGTGGCGCTCGAAGCACTGGTTCAAGGTCCGCGCGCCGGGCCTTTTCCAGCACGTCGAGCTCGGCGAGACGGTCGCGAGCGAGCCCGAGCAGGTGGTCGGACGGACCCTCGAGACGACGCTCCCCGAGATCTCGGGCGGCGCCGACGCGGGGAAGGCCCACATCAAGCTCCGGTTCCGGATCGAGCGGATCGGCGGCGACGGCGTCGCCGAGGCCCGGTTCATCGGCCACGACCTGACCTCCGACTACGTGCGCCGCCTCGCCCGCCGCAAGCGCTCGAAGATCGACACCTCGTTCGCGGTCACGACCAAGGACGGCGTGGAGATCATCGTGAAGCCGGTCGCGGTCGGGGAGCAGCGCCTCCAGACCCGGCTCCGCGCCGAGCTGCGGCACAAGATCGTGGAGCTGCTCGTCGACGAGGCGAAGCTTAGGACCAGCAGCGAGTTCGTCCGCGAGATGCTCCAGGGGGAGCTCTCGAAGGTGCTCGCCCACGGCCTCAAGACCCTCTACCCCCTCAAGAAGATCGAGATCCGTCGCTCCGAGGTCCGGGGCGTGATCTCGGACGAGATCCCCACGTCCGAGCCGTCGGCGGTGCCCGAGGGCCCCGCGGGACCGGAGCTCGCGGCCCCGATGGCCGAGGGCGGCGACGGGACGGCCGCCTAGACGGAGCGGGCGCGGCATGCTCCGCCGGTTCCTTCCTGTCGGAGTGGCTCAGCCCGGTAGAGCACGGGACTCATAGCGGGGCGCGCACCGCGCGCCCCGGGAGAGATCCTGGGGTCGGGGGTTCAAATCCCCCCTCCGACATCCGTCACCGCCGTCTCGTGAGCCCGGGCCGCCCCTCCCCACCGACCGCCAGGCCGAGCCGTAGCCCCCCCGCGTCGGTCGAGGAAGCATGGCAGGTCCCCTAGGAGCCGCCGGGATCGCTACGACGGCCGGCGAGGCGTTCGGAACGTTCGCCCGACCCGGCGGTCGGTCCGGGGCGCCCGGCCGACCCATCCCGGTCGGGGGACCTCCCCCGACGGCGGGGCGACAACCAGTTCAACCCGAGGCGACTGGGGGAACGCGCCGATCCCCGCGCGGGCGGCGCAAGGAGGAGCGAAGCACGCATGCCGAAGACGGCGCCCCCGAGTCTGAAGATCCTGCCGGCCGGCGTTCCGGCGCCGGACTTTGCGCTCAAGACCACGCCGGACCAGGACGTGGCCCTGCGAGATTTCCTGGGGCGACCGGTGATCCTCGCCTTCTATCCGGCCGACTGGAGCCCCGTCTGCTCGGATCAGATGGGACTGTACGCCCAGCTCATGCCGGAGTTCAAGAAGTTCGACGCCGAGGTCCTCGGCGTCTCGGTCGACGGCGTCTGGTCGCATCTGGCGTTCGCGAAGGAGCGGAAGCTCAACTTCCCGCTCCTCTCCGACTTCGAACCGAAGGGGGCGGTCTCCCGGCTCTACGGCGCGTTCGAGGCGCGCACGGGGGAGGCGGCCCGCGCGCTGTTCGTCATCGATCGGAAGGGTCGGGTCCGCTGGAGCTACCTCTCGCCGGACGGCGTCAACCCCGGGGCGGAAGGGATCCTCGCGGCGCTCGAGAAGCTGGGGTGAACCACCGTGGCCGGAACGTACACCCCGCCCCGGCTCACGCTGCCGGTCGGAGATCGCGATCACGCGCAGGGTCCGGCGGAGGCGACCGTGACGCTCGTCGAGTACGGCGACTACCAGTGTCCCTACTGCGGGGCGGCGTATCCGATCGTGAAGCGCGTCCAGAAGGAGTTCGGGAGCGGGCTCCGGTTCGTCTTTCGGAACTTCCCGATCACCAACGCGCACCCCCACGCCGCCTGGGCGGCCGAGACCGCCGAAGCGGCGGCCGCGCAGGGGCGGTTCTGGGAGATGCACGACTTCCTCTACGAGCACCAGCGATCGCTCGGCGAGGAAGCCCCGTTCGCCCGGGAGGAGGCCCGACTCAAGCTGGACGTGCCCCGCCTCGCGCGGGAGGTCGCCGCGGCCGCCTACGCCCCGCGGATCGAGGAGGACTACATGAGCGGGGTGCGGAGCGGCGTCAACGGCACGCCGACGTTCTTCATCGACGGGGTCCGGTACGACGGGTATCCGGAATTCGATCCGATCGTCGCCGCCCTGCGGGCCGCGTCGTCGGCGCCCCGGCGTCGGAAGTGACCCGGGTCCCGGGGGTCGTCCGGCCCGCCGGGGGACCGGGCGACCCCCCGACCGAGGGTTAAAGCTCGCGGCCCCCTGCATCCCCCGGGAGGAGGTTCCGCGACCGGGGCACCGGCGCGGAGCGGACGAGGAGCCTACGAAGCTGCACCCCCCGCCGCGGTTGGCCGCCCGACCGGGGCGGTCGTTCCGTCTCGCCCGCGTCGACCCGGCGGACACGTCCGCCTTCGGGGCTCCCAAGGGCCGGGCCCTCCGGGAGTCCGCCCGTCTCGTGGCGGAGCTCGGGCGCCTGCAGGAGCTCCTGTACGCCTGCCGCGGGCGAGGGCTCCTGGTCGTCCTGCAGGGGCTCGACACGGCCGGCAAGGACGGCACCATCCGGCACGTCTTCACCGGCGTGAACCCGCAGGGCGTCCGGGTGGCGAAGTTCGGGGTCCCGACCCCCGAGGAGTACGACCACGACTTCCTCTGGCGGGTCCACCCGCACGTCCCGGCGAAGGGGGAGATCGTGATCTTCAACCGGAGCCACTACGAGGACGTCCTGGCCGCGCGGGTCGATCGGATCGTCCGGCCCGGCATCTGGCGCGAGCGGTATCGGGCGATCAACGAGTTCGAGCGGATGCTCGACCGCGAGGGGACGAGCGTGATCAAGTTCTTCCTGCACATCTCCGAGGCCGAGCAGCGCCGCCGCCTCGAGGAGCGTCTCGCGGACCCGACGAAGCACTGGAAGTTCAGCGCCGCCGACGTCGCGGAGCGCGCGAAGTGGTCGAAGTACCGCCCGGCGATCGAGGAGATGGTCCGGCGCACCAGCACCGCGTACGCCCCGTGGTACGTCCTGCCGTCCGACAAGAAGTGGTTCCGCGACTGGGCCGTGGTGCGCCTCCTCGTCGACCACCTCGAGGGGCTCGGGCTCGCGTGGCCGACCCTGCCGCCGGAACTCGCCCGGACCGTCGTGCCGAAGTGACCGCGCCGCCCGCGTCGAGGACCGGCCCGGGACCGGGGATCCCGCCCCCGACGAGCCGCACCCCGTTCCGGTACGTCGCGCTGGCCCTCGGCGTCACGGCGTTCACGGCGGGCGTCCCGACCCCCCTCTACGCGATCTACGAGGCCCGCTACGGCTTCGCCTCCGGGACGCTCGCCGAGATCTTCGGAGCGTACACCCTCGGCGTCCTCCTCACGACGTTCTTCGTGGCGCCGCTCTCCGACCGGATCGGCCGGAAGCCGGTCCTCTACGTCGGCCTCGGCCTGACGGCCGCGGCCGGGGTCGCCTTCCTGCTCGCGGGCGGGGCGGCGGGCCTCGCCCTCGCGCGGGTCGTCTCGGGCCTCGCGGTCGGGGCGTCGACCAGCACGGCGACCGCGTCGATGGCCGGGCTCGAGCCGCGCGGCGACCAACACCACGTGGCCCGGGTGTCGGTGGCGGCGAACTTCGGCGGGGTCGCGACCGGCATCCTCGTGAGCGGGCTCCTCGCCCAGTACGGGCCCGCTCCGACCGAGACCGTGTACCTCGTCGTGGTCGCCGTGAGCGCGCTGGCGCTCGCGCTGGTGGCGCGGACGCCCGAGACGGTGGTGGTCGACCCCCACCGGCGGATCCGGGTCCAGCGCCTGGTCGTCCCCGCCGCGGTGCGGCGGCCGTTCTGGGTCGCCGCGGGCGCGCTCGCGGCGTGCTACTCGATCTACGGGCTGTTCGGCGCGCTCGCCCCCACGTTCCTGGCGGCCCAGATCGGCGTCACCAACCGCGCCGAGGGGGCGGCGATCGTGGCCGTCCTGTTCGGGCTCGCCGCGATCGTGCAGCTCGGCCTCGGGGAGGTCCGGGACCGACGCGCGCTGCTCGACGGGCTGCCGCTCATCCTCGGGGGTCTCGTCGCGCTCGTCCTCGCCCTCCCGCTCGGCTCCCTGCCGCTCCTGCTCGCCGGCGCGGCGGTGATGGGGCTCGGGATCGGCTTCGCCTACATGGGCAGCGTCACGCTCATCGACCGCGTGGCCCCGGACGACCAGCGGGGCGAGCTGCTGGCGGCGTTCTTCGTGGTCGGGTACCTCGCGCTCGCCGTCCCCACGATCGGCCTCGGTCTCGCCGCGGACCGGGTCGGGCTCGAGCGGTCGGCGGTCGTCTTCGGCGCGGCGCTCGGCCTGTTCGTCGCGGGGCTCGAGCTCGCGACCGGCCGGACCCCGACGCCGCCCGGCGGCGGC
>Ga0335072_10002061_pt1 | contig 31724 bp, 25 predicted proteins | sample Lox_Sample_21_FD_206725 | JGI IMG/M metagenome (GOLD analysis project Ga0335072, IMG submission 206725) | Soil microbial communities from Loxahatchee National Wildlife Refuge, Florida, United States - Lox_Sample_2.1 | ecosystem: Environmental > Terrestrial > Soil > Wetlands | place: USA...
CTGGACCGGATGCATGTCGCATTGGCCGGGCACTTCGCCCCCATCATGGCCCGCCCCGGGCAGCCCGCAGAGCTGACCGAGGTCACGGTAGGCCTGCCGATCGGTGTTCTGCCGGGGGCGCAGCGCCTGGTGAGCACGGTGAAGATCCCGCCTGGCGCGCTGCTGTGCTTCTATACCGACGGCCTGATCGAGCGCCCGGGCGAGGTGATCGACAGCGGGCTGCGCCGGCTATGCCGGGCGCTCGCGGCAGAGCTTCCCGACACGGCCTGTTCGGCGGTGATGGGAGCGCTCGTCGGTAGCCAGCCAGCCCGGGACGACATCGCCTTGCTGATCATCCGGCGCCAGCCTGCGGGCGGCTGACCCTCAGGCCTGCTTCCTTCGCTGCCAGAGGGCCACGGCCCCGATCACCAGGCCACAGGCAGTCATCGCCTCGGGCCAGTGACGCCGCACGACCTGGCTGTGCCTCACCTGCGCCGACACCTCGGCCACCCGGCTCCGGGCCCTGGCCTTCACGTCCGCCTTGGCGGCCAGTTGGTCTACCGTCTCACCGAGGCGCTGCCGGGTCTGCTCGATCTCCTGCCGGACCTCATCCGCGGTCATCGCTGCACCCTTTCCCTGATCTCCCCGACGTCGGCCCGGACGCTGGCCACGGCTTCGGTAGGCACGGGCGGCGCGGCCCGGTGCAGGCGCCGCCTGCCCAGCGCCGCCGCGCAGCCCGCGGCGGCCAGCAAGGCCGCGCCGACGATGAGCGCAGCCAGCCAGGCCGTCACGGCACCGCTGATGGCGATGATCGCGCACGCCAGCAGGCAGCCCACGCCGTAAGCGGCCAGCGCGCCGGACATGCCGAACATCCCGGTGCCAACCGCGGCTTGCTTGCCCTTGCTGGTCATCTCCAGCTGGGCGAGTTTCAGCTCATCGCGGATGAGGGTGGAAACCTGCTCGGACAGCATCTTGACCAGGTCGCCCGTCGAGCGCTCCTGGTCACGGGGAAGCTCGGCCATGCTCGAACGTGCCACGATTCGTCCCTTCTTCTGGATAAGGCCCCTGCGCTACCCGGCTGGCCGCGGGTCGAAACGCCTGGTGCGCGGTTCACGTTTGACCACGGCCCGGGCAGGTAGCAGTCAGCCGGAACAACAGAGCGTGACCGTAAAGGAGTTCAGCCGTGCGCGACGACGGGCCTGCCGTGCGTGAGATCACCGCCGCTGTCTATGTCATCCCCCTCGATGCGCCGGAGGCCGATGGGACGCTGACCTGGGACCAGACCACGATGGTGCTGGTCTGCGCTCGGGCCGGGACGGCCCGCGGCATCGGCTGGACCTACGCGGCCGCCGCGGCGCAGAACGTCATCGCCGACGTGCTGGCCGGCGCCGTGCTCGGCCGCAGCGCCCTGGACGTGCCCGCGGCGGCCGAAGCCATGGCCCGTGCGGTGCGGAACATCGGCCGCCCCGGGATCGCAGCCACCGCCATCTCGGCGGTGGACATCGCGCTGTGGGACCTGAAGGCCCGGCTGCTGGGCTCCACGGTGGCCGGGCTGCTGGGCCAGGCGCGGGACGGAGTCCCGGTCTACGGCAGCGGCGGTTTCACCAGCTACGACGATGGCCAGACCCGCGAGCAGCTGGCTGGCTGGGTGGGCAAGGACCGGATACCGCGGGTGAAGATAAAGATCGGCGAGAGCTGGGGCACCCGTGCGGACCGGGACCTGGAGCGGGTGGCCCTGGCCCGCGAGGTCATCGGGCCGGACGCCGAACTCTACGTGGACGCCAACGGCGGCTACACCGCGGGGCAGGCCGTCCGCGTCGCCGACCGGCTGACAGAGTACGGGGTGACGTGGTTCGAGGAGCCGGTGTCGTCGCAGGACCTGGCCGGGCTGGCCGCGGTCCGGCGGCAGGTCCGGCCCGACGTGGCCGCCGGGGAGTACAGCTGGTCGCTGGCCGACTCGGCCCGGCTCATCGACGCGGGCGCGGTGGACTGCCTGCAGCTGGACGTGACCCGCTGCGGCGGCATCACCGAGTTCCTGCGCGGCTCGGCCCTGGCCGCCGCGCGCAACCTCCAGGTCTCCGGGCACTGCGCCCCCAACCTGCACGCCCGGGTCGGGATCGCGGTACCCAACCTGCGCCACGTCGAATACTTCCACGACCATCAGCGGATCGAGCGGATGCTCTTCGACGGCGCCCTGGACCCCGCAGGCGGGATCCTCACCCCAGATCCCGATCAGCCAGGACTCGGCCTGACCCTGCGCGAACCCGATGCCGAGCGCTACCGGCGCGGATTACGGGCGGCCCGAGGCCGAGAAGCCCGCGGCGGCGAAGGCGGCTTCGGTCAGTGCGTCGGCCAGCGCGGCCCTGCGCCCGGACCTGTCGGTAGCGGCCAGGAGCACCATCGACGCCGCATGGATGGTGTCGACCTGCCCGCCCGCCGCGAACACCGCGGGCCGCGGCGCGATGGCGGTCAGCGCCGTCTGGACCAGGTGCCGGGCACCGAGCAGCTGCGCTACCCGGCAGGTCCGTCGGCTGGGGACCCGCCCGGTGGCCAGGCGGATCGTCCGGCCGGGCGCCATGACCAACGCGGTCCCGTAGACCGCCCGGCTCAGCTGGAGCGCTCGGCCGCCGACTGGCACGGTCCCGTCTGAACGTCTGCTCACGGTGTCCTCCACTCCGGGGAACCCTCCGGCTGCCCGGCGAGCCGAGGGCTAAACGGCGGGCGCCAGTGCTTCCAGCCCGGGTGCACGGTGACCAGCCGCGAAGGCCCAGGTGGGATGCCGATCCGCTCCGCCCGGGGATACAAAGCCAGCCCGGCGGGAACCGGCTCCCACCATCGCTCGCGGGCGAACAGCCGGCTGAACAGCTCCGGCGGGCGGGCCTTGGGCCCCAAGATCAGTTCGGCCGGGGCCGGCTGGTCCGGGCGCTGCCAGCGGAAATCTCCGGAGATCCGCAGGGACGAACCCCTGTTGGGCAGCGCGGCGTGCGGGGTGAGGCAGTGGAAGATGATCACATCGCCGGGCTCGTAGCTGGTGGTGGCCCAGCCGGGCTCGTCGGCACCGAGGGGGCGTGGCGGCCGGGGCGGGCCGAGGTGGCCGCCGGGCAGGACGGCCAGGCCGCCGATCCGGACCGGGATGTCCATCAGCGGGACCCAGCTGGTCAGCATGTCCTGGACGCCGGCGACACCGTAGTCGTAGTGGATGTAGCGGCCGCGCGGGCGCGCCTGCGGGCGCTCCGGGCAGATGGCACGCAGCACCTTCACCGGGTAGGAGAACGCGACGGGCCCGAGGACGGCACGGACGGCGGCCCGCAGCGGCGGGAGGTAGGGGATGCGGTTGAACTCCGAACTCGTCATGGCGGTCCGGAAGGCCGGATCAGCCAGCGCGTCCATCGGGTTGACCGCGCGCGGACGGACCGACGGGATGCCCCGGTCATCGGTCCACCCGCCGGCCCTCAGCCGGGCCAGGACGGCCAGCCCGGCCGCCCGGACCTCGCCGGCCGACAGCAGGCCGCGGAAGAAAAGGTAGCCGTCCGCGGCCAAGCGCCGCCGCAGCCCGTCGGGGTCCCGCGCCAGGGCCGCCGAGTCGGCCAGCTCCTCCACCCCTTCACGATACGCACGCCCCGCTGGTGACCAGCGCATTTCACACAGAGCTCCCAGCCAGAAAGCAGCGAGCGAGCGGTAGCGGCAGGTCCAGCCCATGCCGCTGGCGTGGGAGCATCTCGGCGGGAGTATCCGTGTGCCATGGCTACCCGGCAAGAGCTCGTGACGGGCGAGCCGCGGTTTAGTCCGCGGGTCCCCGGGTACACGGCACGCGTGCCACCGCCATTAGCCCGGCCGCCACCGGCCCGTTCGGGAAAATGCCGTTAAAGTCGGCGGATTGAACCGCCCGTGACTTAGCTGCTGGGAGACGGCAAATGGCAGGAAACCTTCGGATTCACGCCGACGTAGTTGAGCGGGCCGGCCGCTATCGTGGCAATGATGGTTCCAGCATGAGCACAGCTCTCCGCGGACGAGCCGTAATAACCGCGCTGACCAGCCGCGATCACCCCGATGATCAGCCATATCAGCACGATGAGACCTCCGACTCGCATATGTACCTCCGGAAGAGGGGCCGCTCCGGCCGCTGGAATGAGTCGCGGACTCGGGTCATCCTTGCGTCTACCCCGGCTGCGGCGGATATACATAAGGAAGGGATCCAATGTGCGGTGAACGGCGCACCTCGCCGCGCAGGCGCCTTTCCGGTCGGCTGTCCTGAGCGCCGGTGTATTCTTACTGCCGATGGCCTGGGATGCGAAGACCGCGGCAGACGACGCTCCCGCCGGCCCGCCCTCCCCCGGGCCTGGCGGCGGAGACCCGCTGCCCTCCCGGTCGGCCGATGACATGTCGTACGGCTACACCACCGACCTGGCCGCGGTCCGCGCCATCGTCTACCGCTACGCCAAGCAGGCCGGACTGCCAGAGCACCGGGCGATCGACCTGGTCCTGGCGGTCAGCGAGGTAGCCGCTAACACCGTCCGCCACGCCAAGTCTCCCGGCTCCCTGAAGATCTGGTACGACGCCCAGGAGATCATCTGCCAGATCCAGGACGAAGGCATGATCCACGACCCCCTGGCGGGCCAGCGCGAGCCCTCGCTGGATGCCGCGGGCGGGCATGGGCTGTGGATCGTCCACCAGGTATGCGACGAGGTCGACCTGCAGTCGGACGAAACCGGTACCACGATCCGCCTGCACATGAAGCTGCCACCGCTGAGGCCTGGCTCCTGATCCCGCGCCAGCGATCCCGGATCGTCCGGGCTGGCCAGGTTCCGGCCTGGTGACGGCTATCCCGCTGGAATCGGCCTTGTGGTACAACAAGGGCGTGGATCTGCTGACGGTCTCGGTGACGGCCCGGGAATCCGCTGGTGAGCCGTACACACTGGTGGAGATCACCGGCGAGGCGGACGTGACGAATACGGACGACCTGCGGCGTCTGCTGGACGACGAGGTATCCCAGCAGCCACGAACGCTGATCATCGACCTGTCTGGCCTGCGTTTCATGGACTCCTCCGCGCTGCACGCCCTGCTGCGGGCCAACCGGTCCCTGGACCGGCAGGGCGGGGTCCTGGCCCTGGTGTCCCCGCAGCCCGCCGTGGCGAAGATCCTGCGGCTGACCACCGCCGACCGGCTGATCCCGGTCTTCGACAGCGTGGCGGACGCCGCGGCTGGGTGAGCCTGGCGGGAGGCCCGTCGGTAACCCGCGTGTTTGGGAATCGCCGCACCGGGATATGCTGTATGACAGTGGTGCCTACGACGCAGGCACGCTCCAACGCGACACGGTGTTTACGCGGAGTGTGCGGATCAGGTACCACTTTTTCGCTTCCCTGACGACACCGTGGCCCCAGGTTCGTCAGCTAGGAGGCATCCCGGATGAAGATCGCCCTGGTAGCTCAGCGCGCGACCCCACTGCGCCCGCGGGCAGGTTCTGGACCAGACAGCGATGACATCGGGCTCAGCGAGCTCACTCGCAGGCTCGCCGATCATGGTCACCAGGTGACCATCTACGCTCAGAAGCAACAGCACGAGGTGCCCGCCCGGGCCAGTCTCCACGACGGAGTGCGGGTGGAGCACATCGACGCCGGGCCGGTTCCGGCGGCCCCGGCAGCCACGGAGCAAGACGACGTCGGCCTGCTGGACCGGGTGCCGGCCTTCAGCGGTCCGCTGCGCAGCCGCTGGGATCGCGAGCGCCCGGACGTCGTGCATGCGCTGCACTGGACGAGCGGCCTGGCCGCCCTGGCCGCCGCGCGCGAGCATCGCATACCGGTCGTGCAGGAGTTCAGCTCGCTCGGCGTCACCGAACGGCGCGACCGGGTCCGGGCCAACGGCGCGGCCGCCGCGCGGATCAGGCTCGAGCCCGCGATCGGCCGCAGTGCCGCCGCGGTGGTCGCCACCCATTCCGACGAGGTTTCCGACCTGGCCAGCCTCGGCGTGCACCGGTCCGTGATCAGGGTCATCCCGTGGGGCATCGACACCGGCACGTTTACACCTGAAGGCCCGGCGGCCAAGCGGAGCGGCCGCCCGAGACTGCTGGCCGCCGCCGACCTGACGCAGCAGGCCGCGCTCGAGACGCTGCTGCGGGCACTGACCCGGGTACCGGGGGCCGAGCTTATGGTCGTCGGCGGTCCGGCCCGGGCCGAGCTGCACACCGACGCCGCGTACGCCAGCCTGGCCCGGTTCGCCGGCACGCTCGGCATCTCGGACCGGGTGATCTTCACCGGCCGGGTCGCGCGTGACGCGATGCCCGCCCTGCTGCGGTCGGCCGATCTCGTGGTCAGCACCTGCCAGTACGAGCCCTCCGGCATGACGTCGCTACAGGCCATGGCGTGCGGGACGCCGGTCATCGCTCACCCGGTGGCCGGTCACGCGGACGCCGTGGTGGACGGGACGACCGGCATCTTGATCCCGCCGGGCCGGCCGACCTTGCTGGCCCAGCGGATCCGGCAGCTGCTCGCGCACCCCATGCTCCTCGAGGCGTACGGGGTCGCGGCGGTCGACCGGGCGCGGTCCCGCTACTCGTGGGATCGCATCGCCGCCGAAACACTGGCTGTCTACGACAGGGCTGCGGCGGCCGCGTAATCCCGCAGTCCTTCCCGAGGCCGAAAGGCCGCACCCCCGGCCGTCCGGGAAGCGTCAATGCTTCCCGGGCGGCTGTTTGCCCGGAGCGCTGCTGGGAAGTCCGGCTTGAATCCTGGCGCAGGCGGATCTGGCGGGAAGGAGCCCGAAGATGCAGGCACACGACCCGGGACCGGACGCGATCGAGCTGCTGCAGCGCGACCACGACAAGATCAGCCGGCTCCTGGCGGAGCTCGCGGCCGGCCCGGTGGGCACGGTCCCGGCTGACGGTGACGATCCGCGCGGCGCCACAGTCGAGCAGCTCGTCATCTGCACATCCAGGCACGAGGCGATCGAGGAGCAGTACTTCTGGCCGGTCGTACGCAGACGTGTCCGCGACGGCGCCCAGCTCGCGGATGAGGCGGTCAGCCAGGAGCTCAAGGTCAAGTACGCGCTCGACCTGCTGGACGGGCTCGACCCGGCCGAAGGCGAGTTCGAGCTGCTGCTCCGCCAACTGGTCAGCGTCTGCCATGCGCACCTGGGTTTTGAGGAAAGCCGCGTGTGGCCCGCCGTGCGGCTGGCGCTCAGCGAGCAGGAGCTGGCTGACCTCGGCGCGCAGCTCTGGCAGAGCAGGAGGCTGGCCCCGACCCGCCCGCACCCGCACCTGCCGTCCGACCCCGAGGTGCAGCGGCTGGCCGGACGTATCGCCGGGGCGACCGACCGGATCCGGGATGCGCTGACCGGTCGGACCGGAATGTGACGTTTGACCGGGCACGCCGTGGACAGGTGGCACGGGACCGAGAAACGGAGGCAGTGGTGGCACGGATCGCATCTGAGGCACTGATCGAGCGGCTGGCCGACTGGGGCGTCGATACCGTCTTCGGCCTGCCCGGGGACGGCATCAACGGGATAATGGAAGGGCTGCGGCGGCACCAGGACAAGGTCCGCTTCATCCTGGTCCATCACGAGGAAGCCGCCGCCTTCATGGCGACCGCGTACGCCAAGGCCACCGGGAAGATCGGGGTGTGCCTGGCGACCTCGGGCCCCGGCGGCATCCACCTGCTCAACGGCCTGTATGACGCCAAGCTCGATCACATGCCGGTGCTCGCCATCACCGGCATGCAGGAGACCTCGGTGCTCGGCACCGGCTACCAGCAGGAAGTCGCGCTGGACAAGCTGTACGCCGACGTGGCCGAGTACGACCAGATGATCTACAACCCGGTCCAGCTCCCCGCGGTCGTCGATATCGCCATTCGCACCGCTTACGCCCGCCGCGGCGTCGCTCACCTCACCGTGCCGAATGACATCCAGGTCGCGGACGCGGACGCGGACCCCTGGCAGCATGTGGCGCCGGCCGCGGCGCCGAAGACCGCCGCGGTGTACCTGCCCCCGCCCGGCAAGCCGGACGAGCAGGATCTGCAGCGGCTCGCCGACTTCCTCAACGATGGCGACAAGATTGCCATCCTGGCCGGTGCGGGAGCACTGCACGCACGCGAGGAACTGCTGATGCTGGCCGAGACGCTGGCCGCGCCGATCGTCAAGACGCTGCCGGGCAAGGCCACCGTCCCGGACGACTCGCCGTACACCACCGGCGGGATCGGACTGCTGGGCACTAGGCCCTCCGAAGACCTGATGGACGAGATCGACACCTTGTTCATGGTCGGCACCAACTTCCCCTACACCAAGCACCTGCCCGGCGGAGCCCGCGTGGCCCAGATCGAGGCCGACCCGGCCCGGGCCGGAGCCCGGGTCGCGACCGAGCTGCCGGTGGTCGGTGACGCCCGCGAGGGGCTGCGCGGCCTGCTGCCGCTGCTCAAGCGCCGCTCTGACACCTCCTTCCTGGACAAGTACACCAAGGAGATGGACGGCTGGCGCAAGCGCATGGCCAGCCTGGAGAACGCGGACAGGGAGCCGATCGCGCCGCAGTACCTGATGGGCGTGGTGAACGAGCTTGCCGCGGATAACGCCATCCTCACCTGCGACAGCGGCACGATCGCGACCTGGGCGGCCCGGCACTGGATGATCCGCGGCGACCGCCAGTTCTACCTGTCCGGGAACCTGGCCACGATGGCGCCCGGGCTGCCGTACGCGATCGGCATCCAGCATGCTTTCCCCGGCCGGCAGGTCATCGCGTTCGTCGGCGACGGCGGCTTCGCCATGCTGATGGCCGAGTTCATCACCGCGATCAAGCACAAGCTGCCGGTCAAGATCGTCATCAACAACAACAACTCGCTCGGTCAGATCCTCTGGGAGCAGATGATCCTCGGCTACCCGGAGCATGGCGTGCGTTACCCGGAGCCGTTCGTCAACTATGCCGCGATCGCGACGGCCAACGGCGCGTTCGGCGCCAAGGTGGTGCGGCCCGGCGACCTGCCGGACGCCGTCCGGCAGGCGCTCAGTCACGACGGGCCCGCGCTGGTCGACGTCAACGTCAACCCGCAGGAGCCTCCCATGCCGGGGAAGGTCGAGTACGAGCAGGCCAAGAAGTTCACCGAGGCGTTCCTGCGCGGCCAGCCGCACAAGGCGACCATCGCTACCACCTTGTTCAGGGACAAGATCCAGCAACTGCGCTCGTGATCAAGCCTGCGGGCCCGGGCGGCCGGATCCCTCTCCCCGGCCCCCGGGCCCGCGTCCACGAACCTCACCAGGGGGCCCGGTGGCCATCGGCCATCCCAGGCCGTCATGTCCCTGGGATCCGCTCGGGCCGGCTGGCGGGAGCGGCCGGTCAGCGCGGCCCGCGGCGCACTGGCCGGGCGAGGCCGGGACGTTCCCGGGCCGGTCCCGTCCCGCACTCGCATTATTCGCACAAGAATTCCAGCATGCGGAAGTTATCGCGGAGGATATGGCCTATGTGGAGGAAAATGGCAACGATAGCTGCCCGGATCCTCCGCGGAAGCCGGATCCTCCGCGCAAATGGGACACGAGCGCACTAGCGGGGACCGCGGGACCACGGTCCGCCCCGGGCGGCGCCGCGCGGCGACGTGGCACCCGGGCCCGGCAGAGGAGACCGTGCCAACTCTGGAAATATTCAGCCTGGCCGCCGGCTGATCCTCGAAACCGCGGTGGATCTGTGATTCTTCATCCGGTGCCGGTTCACCGTTTGAGCCGTAGGTACCTGAGTGGCCGTTCGTCCGCGTTCAGATCGGCCGCGACCTCGGATGCATCGCCGCTCGATGTTCATGCGCCCGGAAGCCTGGGAAGTCAGCTGTCCGTGTAGGTTTCCTGTACCTGGCCACCCTCGTCCTGTCCGCGTCGCGACGGCGCTGCTGCTGGGACCGGTGACCTGCTGGTGACCGGTTTTGTGGCCAGCGCGGTGCCCGCGGCGCTGATCACCGCCTTCGTGGCGGGCACCTTCGGCCTCTTGTGGTTCGCGTCCCCCTCGGCGCGCCGCTGCTGACCCCGTGACCCGCGGAAACATCACGCAATGTGTAGGCCCGGCGGGTACGGGTAGGCACCGCAGCTATGAGATCCGCTCTCACCGTTACCGGCGCGCCCGCGCCGCAGCGCTACGAGGGCTTCGGGACCATGCCGCTGGCCGGCCGATGGCGGCCGGGCCGCAGCGGCAAGGTGGCGAAGGACACCGACCCCTGGAGCGGCGAGACGCTCGCCGAGATCCCCATGGCCGATGTCGCGGACCTCGATGAGGCGCTGATCGCCGCGGAACGGGCCCAGCGGGACTGGGCCGCGCAGTCGCCCGCCCGCCGCGCCGAGGTCATGCTGGCCGCCGCCGGGGTGATGCAGGCGCGCAAGGCGGAGATCACCGGCTGGCTGATCCACGAGACCGGCGGTACGTCGGCCAAGGCCGAGCTGGAGTGGAGCCTGGTCCGCGCGATGATGCTCGAGGCATCGTCCGTGCCGCGCCATGCGACCGGCAGCATCATGCCGTCCGACATTCCGGGCAAGGAGAGCCGGGTGTACCGGGTACCGGCCGGTGTGGTCGCGGTGATCAGCCCGTGGAACTTCCCGATGCAGCGGTCCAACCGGTCCGTGGCCCCCGCGCTAGCCGCGGGGAACGCGGTGGTCCTCAAGCCGGCCAGCGACACGCCGGTCACCGGCGGCCTGCTCCTGGCCAAGGTCTACCAGGAGGCCGGGCTGCCCGCCGGGCTGCTCAGCGTGCCGGTCGGCGCGGGCGGCGAGATCGGCGACGCGATGGCGGGACATGCCATTCCGCGGGTCATCTCCTTCACCGGCTCGACCGCGGTCGGCCAGGCCCTCACCCGGCGGGCAGGGGTCAAGCGGCTCGCACTCGAACTCGGCGGCAGCGGACCCTTCGTCGTCCTCGACGACGCCGACCTCGGGCACGCCGTGGACGCCGCCGTGTTCGGTTCCTTCTTCCGCCAGGGCCAGATCTGCATGATCGCCAACCGGCTTATCGTGGACCGGAGGGTGTACCAGGAGTTCACCGAACGGTTCGTGAGCGCGGTGAGCTGCCTGCGAGCCGGTGACCCGGCGGCGCAGGACACCGACATCGGCCCGGTCATCAACGCCCGGCAGCTCAGCGCGATCCAGGACAAGCTGGACCGGGTCCGGGCCGAGGGGGCGCGCGAGGTGCTCGGCGGCGAGCCGGGCGGCCCGACCGGACTGCTGCTCCCGCCGCACGTGCTGCTCGCGGGCAACGAGGCCGCCACCGCCCGGGAGGAGGTATTCGGCCCGGTGATCACCATCATCCGGGCGCGGGACGAGGCCGACGCGCTCACGATCGCGAACGATACCGAGTACGGGCTGTCCAGCGCGGTGTTCACCCGGGACATCGACCGGGGGGTGCGGTTCGCGCTCCAGGTCGAGGCCGGGATGACGCACGTGAACGACGCTCCGGTGAACGACGACGCCAACACCGCCTTCGGCGGCACGAGGGCCTCGGGCATCGGCCGTTTCGGCGGGCGGCGGGCGATCGACGCGTTCACCACCGAGCACTGGGTCAGCGTGCAGCACGAGCCGCGGGACTTCCCGCTGGGCTAACGCAGCCGCACCACGACCAGGCAGGCGTCGTCACCGGTATCGGAAACCGCGCTCGCCAGAACGCGGTCGGCCTGGGCCGCGGCGGCCGGCTCGCCGCCGTCCGGCGCGGCGGCCTGGTCGCTGGCGGCCACGGCGGCGACGAACTCGCCGAGGACCTCCTCAATGGACTCGCTGCGCCGCTCGATCAGCCCGTCGGTGAACAGCAGCACGGCGTCGCCGGGTTCCAGCGGCTGGGTTGCTTCCTCGTAGACGGCATCCGGGTCCATGCCGAGCAGTACCCCGCTGGGCAGCGGAAGGGCCCGGGCGGCCCCGCCGCGCACCAGGACCGGCGGCAGGTGGCCGGCCCGGGCCCAGCGCAGCTGGCGCGTCTCGGGCCGGTATACCCCGCACACCACGGTGCCCACCACGCCCGAGGTGAGGTGGCACATTACCCCGTTGAGCATGCGGAGCAGGCCGGCTGGCCCGGAGCCGGTGATGGCCAGGCCGCGCAGTGAGTTACGCGCCGCGACCATGCCGGTGACCGCGTCGATGCCGTGTCCCGCCACGTCGCCCACGACCAGCAGCACCTGGTTGTCCGGGAGCAGCAGCGTGTCATACCAGTCACCGCCCACCAGGTGGCCCTGTCCCGCTGGCCGGTAGCGGACCGCGACGTCGATCCCGGTCGCCTCGACCGGCGGCGCGTCGGGCGGCATGATGGCCTGCTGCAACCGCAGCGCCAGCAGGTGCTCTTCCGCGAGCTGGTCTCGGGTCGCGGCCAGGGCGACCTGGGTGTGATAGTGCGCCGAGACGTCCTGGAAGGCGCCGCGCAGCGCGATGACCGCGCCGGCCGCGCCGGTCACCGGTTCGGCGAAGACGCGGATCTGGCGGATGCTCCGGTCCTCGGGGTTAACGACGCGGATGGTGACGGTGGCGGCTTCCCGGCGCTCCAGCAGGCGCTGCCGGAAGCGCTTCACCTCGGGCTTGTCGGCCGCCATCACGTAGCTGTGCAGATCCGCCAGCGGGATCTCCGCGCCAGGCCGCGGCGTGAGGCCGAACAGGCTGAACGCCGAGTCGGTCCAGCGCACCGTGCCGCTGACCAGGTGCTCCTCCCACCCGCCCAGGCGTCCGAGGCGCTGCGCGTGCTCCAGGAGCACGGCCGCCTGGCTCGCGGCGGGCTCATGCTGCCAGGTGACGATCACGCCGTCGTAAAACCTGGCCACACGCAGATCCCGCACCAGTTCCCCGGCGGCGTCAGCCTGGCTCACGGGCAGTCCGCTCGCCGGGGGGATGCTGAGCGGCCCGGGCACGTACTGGGACGTGTCCTCGGTGAAAGCCCGAACGGCCCAGGCGAACAGGCCCGGCACGGACACGCTGGCCGGGTAGGCCTCGAGCAGGGTCAGCCTGGTGAGGTCCTGGACCGGCCTGCCCGCAGGATCGCGGTAGCCCGGGCTGACGTGCTCGATGCTGAAGTCGGTTATCTGCCCGCTGGCGTCCGGGATGGCCCGCAGGACCAGTACCGCCCCGGCCAGGTCGTCGAGCATGGAGTACAAGAACGCCTTCGGCTGGACGGCAGCGAGGTCACCACGCGCGAGACGAGAACTCAGGACCCGTGCGGCGCCCGCGGCGACGGCGTGCAGGTGCTGCCGGGTCTCGGTGCTGAACTCCGCGAGCGGTCCCGGCCAGATGACCGACATCACGCCGAGCAGCTCACCGTTTCGCTCCCGGAGCGCCAGTACGGCGCGCGCCACGTCCGGCGGGCCGATGACCAGCGCAGGGTCGGGTTCTGGACGGCCGGCGTGCCACCACAGGTCGGGGCCGCCACGAGCGACCCGCTGGGCGGCGAAGTCCAGTTGCGGCGGGACCCGCCGCCAGCGGCTGGCCTCCGCGCCGGACAGGCCGGTCTCGCCCAGCAGGGAAAGGGTGCCATCGGCCTCCAGCAGCCAGAGCACGACCGCGACCGCGCCCAGCGGGGCCAGCAGCTGCGCGGCCAGCGCGCCCGCGAGCTCCGCGCCGTCGGCGGCCAGCTCGGCCCCGACTTCGGCCAGCAGCGGACTCGGCCCAGACAGACCGCCCCGGCTCGGCTCCGCGCCGCCGCGAGGTCCTTCCCCGTTGACGGCCAGGCCCGGCTCGTCCGGGGACAGCACCGCGGCCGCCATCTCGCCGAGCGACACCCCGGTCGCGGCGGACAGCTCGGCCAGCTGACGGGCGGCATCGGCCGACGACAACCCGAGCCGCTCCATCAGCGCCCCGCGGGCCATGGCGATGACGGACTGGTCGGCGGCCGCGGCGCGGAGGCGGTCGAGCTCACGCCGCTGGCGCTCGATGACCGCGATCAGCCGCGTCACGTCCTCATCGCTGCCGGGCACGACCGCCTCTCCGCTCGCCATAGTGCGGACCGCTCCGATATATATCAAGCAGCGCGCTGGTCCCAGTAAAGCCCAGGTCAGCAGCCTACTGTGGGAGCGTCACAGGATTCTCGGCGCTGCCGGAAAAGGGTTCGTTCGGCTCATGATAATTACTTCCCGGACTACGATCGGTACAGATCGCATGTGAATGGGGTGGCCCTGGTGACCGATACCGTTCCATCGGGTCCGCGGCTCGACAGGTCCGGGCTCGAGCAGCTGCTCGAAGGTCTGACAGCCGTCCGGGGCGGCGATTTCAGCAGTCGCCTGGCCAAGACGGGTGACCCGCTGATGGATGAGATCGCCACGGTCTTCAACGGGATGGCGGACCAGCTCGACCTGTTCACTTCCGAGGTGACCCGGGTGGCCCGCGAAGTGGGTACCCAAGGAAAGCTCGGCGGCCAGGCCTACGTGCCCGGGGTGTCCGGCACCTGGGCGGACCTGACCGATTCGGTCAACGCGATGGCGGGCAACCTCACCGGGCAGGTGCGCAACATCGCCCAGGTGGCGACCGCGGTGGCCAAGGGGGACCTGAGCCAGAAGATCGACGTGGACGCGCGCGGCGAGATCCTCGAGCTCAAGTCGACCCTCAACACCATGGTCGACCAGCTGTCCTCCTTTGCCGACGAGGTGACCCGGATGGCCCGCGAGGTCGGGACCGAAGGCCGCCTGGGCGGCCAGGCCGACGTCAAGGGGGTGTCCGGCACCTGGAAGGACCTGACCGAATCGGTCAACGTCATGGCGGCCAACCTGACTGACCAGGTGCGCTCCATCGCGGAGGTCACGACGGCGGTGGCCAAGGGGGACCTGACCCAGAAGATCCGGGTCGACGCCCGCGGCGAGATCCTGGAGCTGAAGGAGACCATCAACATCATGGTCGACCAGCTCTCCGCGTTCGCCGACGAGGTCACCAGGGTGGCCCGGGAGGTCGGCACCCAGGGCAACCTGGGCGGGCAGGCCGTGGTCCGCGGCGTATCGGGCACCTGGAAGGACCTGACCGACAACGTCAACGTGATGGCGTCCAACCTGACCGCCCAGGTACGCTCCATCGCCCAGGTGGCCACGGCGGTGGAACGCGGCGACCTGAGCCAGCAGATCACGGTCGAGGCCAAGGGAGAGGTCGCCGCGCTCGCTCAGACGATCAACCGGATGGTCGGCACGTTGTCCGCGTTCGCCGACGAGGTGACCCGGGTGGCCCGCGAAGTGGGCACCGAGGGGCGGCTGGGCGGCCAGGCCGACGTCAAGGGCGTCGCGGGCACCTGGAAGGACCTGACCGACAACGTCAACTCGATGGCGAACAACCTGACCAGCCAGGTCCGCAACATCGCCCAGGTCACCACCGCCGTCGCGCAGGGCGACCTGTCGAAGAAGATCGACGTGGACGCACGCGGCGAGATCCTCGAGCTCAAGACCACCATCAACACCATGGTCGACCAGCTGTCCTCGTTCGCCGCCGAGGTCACCCGCGTGGCCCGCGAGGTCGGCAGCGAAGGCCGGCTGGGCGGGCAGGCCGAAGTCGAGGGCGTGTCCGGTACCTGGAAGCGACTGACCGAGAACGTGAACGAGCTGGCCGGGAACCTGACCAGGCAGGTCCGCGCGATCGCGGAGGTGACCAGCGCCGTCGCCTCCGGCGACCTGACCCGGTCCATCTCCGTCGAAGCCCAGGGCGAGGTGGCCGAGCTCAAGGACAACATCAACGCGATGGTCCAGTCGCTGCGTGAGACCATCCGGGCCAACCAGCAGCAGGACTGGCTGAAGACCAACCTCGCCCTCATCGCCGGCATGATGCAGGGCCACCGGGATCTGGCCGTCGTCGCCGAGCTGATCATGGACGAGCTCGCCCCGCTGGTCGGGGCGCAGCACGGCACCTTCTTCCTGGCCGAGCCGGGAGCTGACGGCGAAACCCAGCTCCGGCTCATCGCCGGCTACGGGCTGCGGGCGGACAAGGAGGCGCCGATCCAGTACCAGCTGGGCCAGTCCCTGATCGGCCAGGTGGCGCAGAGCAAGCGATCGGTGGTCGTCGCGAACCTGCCCGAGGGCTACGTGAAGATCTCCTCCGGGCTGGGCGACGCGCCGCCGACGAACCTGGCCGTCGTGCCCATCTTGTTCGAGGATCAGGTCCTCGGGGTGATCGAGCTGGCCTCGTTCACCGCATTCAGCCAGGTGCAGACCGACTTCCTCGAGCAGCTGACCGAAACGCTCGGGGTCAACTTCAACACGATCATCGCCAACGCGCGGACCGACGCGCTGCTCGACGAATCGCAGCGCCTCGCCTCGGAGCTGCAGGCGCGGTCGGAGGAGCTGCAGGCTCAGCAGGTGGAACTGCAGCGGTCCAACGCCGACCTGGAAGACAAGGCCGCGCTGCTGGCCGCGCAGAACCGCGACATCGAGACGAAGAACGCCGAGATCGAGCAGGCCAGGCAGGAGATCGAGGAACGCGCGCAGCAGCTCGCGCTGGCGTCGAAATACAAGTCGCAGTTCCTGGCCAACATGTCGCACGAGCTACGCACCCCCCTGAACAGCCTGCTCATCCTGGCCCGGCTGCTGGCCCAGAACCCGGGGCGGAACCTATCCGCCAAGCAGGTCGAGTACGCCAACGTCATCCACTCGGCCGGCTCTGACCTGCTCCAGCTCATCAACGACATCCTCGACCTGTCCAAGGTCGAGGCAGGGCGGATGGACATTCACGCCGAGCGGTTCCCCCTGGCCGCGCTGCTGGAGGACATACAGGCCACCTTCCAGCCGCTCACCGCGGAAAAGGGGCTGGATTTCGCGGTCGAGACCGATCCCGGTGCCCCGCTCGAGCTGTCGACCGACCGCCAGCGGCTCCGCCAGGTGCTCGGCAACCTGCTGTCGAACGCGGTCAAGTTCACCGAGCGCGGCCATGTCCTGCTCCGGGTCGGCCCAGACCCCAGGACCGGCCGGCGTGCCCCTGACGGCGGCGACATCCTGGTCTTTTCCGTGACCGACACCGGCATCGGCATCGCGCCGGAGAACCTGACCACGATCTTCGGCGCCTTCCAGCAGGGCGATGGCACGCTCAGCCGGCGGTACGGCGGGACCGGGCTCGGCCTGTCCATCGTCCGCGAGGTTGGCGCGCTGCTCGGCGGCGAGATCACCGCGCAGAGCGAGCTCGGTCAGGGCAGTACCTTCACGCTGTACCTGCCGTGCGAGCTACCGGGAGCCGACGGCCGACCGCCCGATGGCATGACGGTCGCGCCCAACGGCGAAGGGCAGGCCGACGCGACGCACACCCTGCAGCTGCAGCCGACCCCGCCGGACGACGGGCTGGCCGGCGGCAGGCGCCTGCTGGTCCTGGAGGGCACGCGGGGCGGGCTGCTGACCCTGCTCGCCCACAGCGCGGTTTCCGATCTCACCGGCATGGACGGACCCGTCCAGGTGCGGACGGCCGTCAGCCCCGACCAGGGCATCGAGGCTCTCACGGCCGCACCGCATCAGTGCGTCGTCCTCGACCTCGGCCTGGCGGACGCGTCAGCCTTCGCCTTCCTCGAGCGGCTGCGGGAAGAGCCGAAGCTGCGCGATGTCCCGGTCCTCGCGCACACCCGGGACACGGTCGACAGCGCTCAGGCGCGGCTGGCCCGGCTGCGCTTCGGTTCCCAGCCGCTCGAGCTCCTGCCATCGCTTGATGACCTGCGCGAACGCATCACGCTGCACTTGTCGGCGGCTCAGCCCGAGCACCTCCCGGCGCTGATCAACGAGACGTCGGCCGCCGCCGAGCCCCGGGTCCCGGCGGCGGCTTCCGGGCACCAGGCGCTGCGCGGCCGGAGGGTCCTGGTCATCGACGACGACGCGCGTAACGTCTTCGCCATCACGAGCACGCTCGAACTCCACGGGATGACGGTCACCCAGGCACCCGACGGGCGGAAGGGAATCGAGGCCCTGCTCGGCGGCGAGGACACGGACCTGATCTTGATGGACGTGATGATGCCGGAACTGGACGGCTACGCGACGATGAACGAGATCCGGCAGATGCCCGCGTTGGCCACCCTGCCCATCATCGCCGTGACCGCACGCGCCATGCCCGGTGACAGGGAGAAGAGCATCGCGGCCGGAGCCAGCGACTACGTGACCAAGCCCGTCGATACCGACGAGCTGCTGGCCTGCATGGAGCGCTGGCTCACCCGGCGGTAACCGGCGACGCGCCCGGCCGGCGAGGACTGCCCCGAATGCAGCCGTGACCGCGCCGGCGCCCGCCGCGGCCAGCCGGTGCTGGGACAAGAACAGCTGTGCGCTGCGCGGATGCGACCTGTCGTCGAACTCCCCGTGTGCGCCGTAATCCTGCCCTGGCGGGTTGTCCGCGGGCTTCCACAGGTTCTCCGGGCGCCCGGGGCTCTCGCGGCTGCCGGTCTGCTGCGAGTTGTAGCCCGTCCGGGCCAGGTACCTGTCGAGCAGGCCGGGGGCCACCCGGTTGGCCAGGATCGTCGCGGCTGTGGTGCCCCCGACGAAGTACTCCCGGCGCCCGGGATGACCGGCGGCGAAGACGATGCCGCGGGCCGCCACTTCCGGCTGGTAGATCGGCGGAACCGGCTGCGGGTGCCGCGGCAGCTTGGACCGCACCCAGGAGAACTGTGGCGTGTTCACCGCGGGCATCTGGACCACGGTGATCCGGACACCAGACTTGTCGTGCAGCAGCTCGCAGCGCAGCGAGGACGTGAACCCGTTGATGGCGTGCTTGGCGCCGCAGTAGGCCGACTGCAGCGGGATGCTGCGCTCCCCCAGCGCCGATCCGACCTGGACGATGACGCCTCGGTCGCGCGGCCTCATCCGGGCCAGCGCCGCCATCGTGCCGTTGACGAAGCCCAGGTAGCTGACTTCGGTCACGCGGCGGAACTCGTCAGGGGTTATCTCGGCGAAGGGCGCGAATACCGACGTGAACGCCACGTTGACCCAGACGTCGATCGGGCCGAGGGCTTCTTCTATCTGCCGCGCGGCCGCGTCCACCTGGGCGAAATCGGCGACGTCGGCCGAGACGGCGAACGCCCGCCCGCCTGCCTCCTGCACGTCACGGGCGGCGCCGTCCAGGCCCGCCTGACCGCGCGCGATCAGCCCGACACGGTCTCCGCGCTGGGCGAACAGCCGGGCCGCGGCCCGGCCGATGCCCGCGCTCGCTCCGGTGATGGCAACGGTCGCAGTCACGTTTCCTCCTTGGTCGGTTACGGGCCAGGACAGGTGACAACCCGCAGGTCAGGCCGCGACGGTCCGCCTCGCGGCCACGGCCGCCGCGCGCCGCTTACGCCGACGCGCGCGCTGCCGGTCCTCCGGCGTGGTACCGCCCCAGATGCCATGCGTCAGATCGTGGGCCTGGGCGAACTCCAGGCACTCCTGCCTCACCCGGCATCCAGAGCAGATCATCTTGGCTCGGGCAACCTGCTTCTCACCCAGACCCTTCGTCGATATCGGGAAGAAGAGGTCAGGGTCAGCAGACAGGCACGCGCCCGCCGACCGCCAGTTGGAGGCGCTCCTGGTCGCGGTCATCAAGTGTCCTCACGCCGATCTGAGCTGGTGCTGTACGCGGAATTGCGCTGACAGCGGCCCCTCTGCTTCCCTGCGGTCCACGCCCTACACCTCGATGCGGATCACGCGCCTCGGATGTGACGATCCTCACACGACACAACGTTTATTCGCCTCGGGCCGGGCACACCCTACTCGTCCGTAATTCCCAGGGTCTCAGGGAGACATAGTGACCAGCGGAACCCTCCGGCAGCCAGTCCGAGACACCATCGGCGGCGCCGCCGACGTGCCCGACGCCAGCATCGGTCCCGGTTCGCGGGCCGAACTGAAAGGCCTGTCCGACAGCGACCTGCTGGCCAAGGTCAGCACGTTGCCGCGGCACAGTGAGCTGCGCGCCGCGGCCTGCGAGATTCTCGTGCACCGCTACGGCAAGCTGGTGCGTTCGTGTGTCCGGCAGTACCGGGGCAGTCCCGAGCCCGCCGAGGACCTGATGCAGGTCGGGTACGTCGGCCTGCTCAAGGCGATCAACAATTACGATCCGGAGGTCGGCACCAGCCTGTCGGCGTACGCCCAGCCGTGCGTGAGCGGTGAGATCAAGCGCCACTTCCGGGACAAGCGATGGCAGATTCACGTCCGCCGGTCGGCTCAGGAACTGCTGCTTGAGCTGCGCAAGGCCAACGAGGAACTCGCCCAGCAGCTCGGCCGGCATCCCGCGGAGGAAGAACTCGCCGAGCGGCTTGGGGCCAGCGAGGACGACATGCAGGAGGCCCGTCAGGCGGACCTGATGTTCAGCACGTACTCACTTGATGCCCCGCTGTCGGACCGGGAGGACCCGGCGCTGCTGTCGGACGTGCTCGGCGACGACGACCCCGGTGTCGCGCACACGATCGACATGGAGGCCGTCAACGCCCACTGGGACGAACTACCCGAACGCGAGCAGCGGATTCTGGTGATGCGCTTTTACGGCAACCTCACCCAGACGGAGATCGGCGACCGGCTCGGCATCTCGCAGATGCACGTCTCCAGGCTCCTCACCCGGGCCCTGGCCCACCTGAGGAGCAAGCTGCTCGACGGGGACGACGGCTCGGACCTGTCCGGGCTGCCTGATGATCTCCTGCGTCACAGAACTGCGGAAGGACTGTCATGAAAACCGGGATGGGACTCGCGCTGATCGGTGTCGGGGCGATCCTCGCCTTCGCCGTGACGACGAATACCTCCGTCTTCAACCTGCACACCGCCGGTTACGTGATCATGCTGATCGGCATCCTGGGGCTGGCCATCCCGCGGCGGGGGTACGGCTGGGTCGGCCGGCGGCTGTTCGTGCGGCAAGCGCGCTGGCGGCCGGGGAACCGGGTCGAGGAGGTCGTCTACCCGACCTACGCCAACCGCAATCCGGCCAACACCCGGGTGCAGGCCGGCTTGCCGGCCCCGGGCGCGCTGGGAAGCCCCCAGGCAGCCAGCCACGTCGAGTCCACGCGCGACCTGTCCACCGATCCCACGGGTCTGCGCCCAGGTCAGACCGAGATCGTGGAAGACGTCTACGAGGACTGACCAGCCCGCACCCGCACCGCGGATCCGCAGGTCCGCCGGGACACCGCCCGTCCCGGCGGGCCTTTCGTATGTTGGTGCGGTCCGCCGCCAGTACTATTGACTCGGGTCCTGGCGTTCACCAGGGATAATGGTCGGGAGAAATGCCGCAAGACACCTGGGCGAATGGCTCTTACGCTGACCTCGCAGGCCTGGCGGAACGTCGCGATGCGCTGCGCCAGGCCGCGGCGATGCCCGGCGCCGATCCGCGGGCCCTGCTCGACGCGGCCTTCGCGGAGCTGGATGCCGCCGTCGAGGTGCTGACCAAGCTGGCCGAAGCCGCCCCGGGAGAACCTGCCTCGGTGGTCCCGGCCGAGTCGCTCAGCGCGGAGCGAGCGCTGTTGCGGGCCGTGTTCGCCCACGCGCCCGTGCCCCTGTTCGTGCTCGAGGCCGATGCCACGATACGGCGCGCGAACGGCAGGGCCGGGGACCTGATCGGCGCGCCGGCCGGGTACGCGACCGGCAAGGCGCTGACGGCGTTCGTCGATATGCCCTCTCGCGCGGCGGTCAAGAGCCAGCTGGCCGCGGTGGCGCGGACCGGAACAGCCAGGCTGGTGGAGTGCCGGCTGCTCGGCGCGGACGGTCCGGTCGGCGCGACCCTGGCCGCGGACGCCATCACGCTGCAGGACGGCACGCGTCTGCTCGTGGTAACAGTGGCCAGCCCGGAGGCGGACGGGTCAGCCCCGCCGCGGGCCAGGCGGGCCAGCGATGGCGGCGCCGGGCTGGTCAAGGCGATGACCCGGCGGATGGACATGGTCACCGCGGTGACCAGGCTGCTGCTGGACAACAGCACGTTCAGCGAGGCGGTCACGCTGCAGCGCTGTGCGCGGCTGCTGGCAGGCGACATCGCGAGCTGGGTGATCGTCGACATCGAGCGGGAAGGCCAGCTGCGGCGGCAGTCCGTGATCGGACCGCCGGACGGGGCGTCGCAGGAACTGGCCAGAAAGGTGCGCGCCCTGGATGCGCAGCCCGGCTCGGCGCCCGCCCAGGTGCACGCCGCCGCCACGCCGATCCTGCTGGCCCACGCCGACGACGCCGGAGCTCTCGGTCTCGCCCTGGACGAGACGCCGCTGCTCATGCTGCTCGGCACGACATCACTGCTCAGCGTGCCCATCACCGATGGCATGACCAGCTACGGCACGCTCACCCTGGCCCGGACGCCTGGCGAAGGACGCTTCGAGATCGCCGACCTGGGCCTGGCCGAGCAACTCGGTCAGCACCTGGGCGTCGCCATCCGGGTGGACCGCATGTTCCGGCACCGTTCGGCCGTGGCCGAGGCCCTGCAGGGCAGCCTGCTTCCCGCGACGCTACCGGATGTTCCTGGGCTCGACCTGTTCGCGGCCTACCAGCCTGCCAGTGAGGGGCTGGAGGCCAGCGGCGACTTCTACGACGTGTTCCCGGTCGCCGATGGCTGGGCCATCACGGTGGGCGACGTATGCGGCAAGGGCCAGGAGGCGGCCGCCATGACCGCGGCGGCCAGGCACGCGATCCGGGCCCTGGCGCTCTGGAGTACCGGCCCCGCGGACGTGCTGGCCAAGGTGAACGAGGTCATGCTGGCCGGCGGTTACGAGGACCGCTTCGTGACCGTCAACCTGGCCTACCTGCGCTGGGAGGGCGGACGGCTCCGGGTGACGCTGGCCAGCGCCGGGCATCCCGGTCCCGCGCTGGTGCGGCCGGACGGCCGGGTCGACGTGCTCGGTGGCGGGGGCCTGCCGCTGGGCCTGTTTCCCGACGCCGACCCGCATACCGAGGAGCTCGAGCTCGGCGAGGACGACCTGCTCTTCTTCTATTCCGACGGGCTGACGGACGCGCGCAGCCCCGACATGCGTTACTTCGAGGACAGCCTGGCCGACGAGCTGGCCGGCCTGGCGGGCCGGAGCGCCGCCGAAACCGCCAGGACCGTGCAGAGCCTGGTCTCCAGCTTCTCCCAGGACAACCTGCGCGACGACATGACCATCCTGGTGGCCAAGGTCAAGGCTGCTCCGGAGACGACGACTCCGCGGTGATCCGGGCCAGCAGCTGAGCCAGGTGCAGTCCCTTCCGGCCGGTGCGGCCGGCGGCGAGCTGGGTGCGGCAGGAGAACCCGTCGGCCAGGATCACGGTGTCCGGGTCGGCGTGGCGGGCCGCGGGCCACAGGCCCCGCTCCGCGCAGGCAGCCGAGACCTCGTAGTGCCCGCGCTCGAAGCCGAAGTTCCCGGCCAGGCCGCAGCAGCCGGTGTCCAGCACGTCGACGTCGACGCCGGCGCGGCGCAGGACCTCGGTGTCGGGATCGAAGCCCACGATGGCGTGCTGGTGGCAGTGCACCTGGGCGATGGCGCGGCTGCTCCTGGCGCCCCGGGGCCCCTCCCGGCTCAGCCCCTCCAGCAGGCCGCCGGGCTGCCAGCCCGACTCCACCAGGAGCTCGGCCAGGGTCCGGGTCTGCTTGGCCAGCAGCCGGGCGTCGTCGCTGCCGAGGAGTTCGGCCGCGTCGGCCCGGAACACCGCGGCGCAGCTCGGCTCCAGGACCACCACGGGGACGCCGGCTCGCAGGTCGGGGAGCAGCGCCTTGACGGTGCGGCGCAGCACCCGCTGGGCCACGCCGAGCTGGCCGGTGGAGATCCAGGTCAGCCCGCAGCACATCGGCTTGAGAGGCACGTCGACCGTGAACCCGGCCCGCTCCAGCACGGTGACGGCGGCCCGGGCGACCTCGGGGTGGAAGTTGTTGCTGAACGTGTCGGGCCACAGGATCACCCGGCGGCGGCCGCGACGCTGCCGACGGCGGCGGGCGTACCAGGTGGTGAAGCGCTGCCCGGCGAAGCGGGGCAGGTCTCTCCTGGCATCAATTCCCCCGGCCCGTTTGGCCAGATAAGAAAGACCCGGAGTACGGCCGGCCAGGTTCACCGTTCCGGCCAGGCCGGGCACGGCGGTCACCAGCCGGGCGAGCACCGGCAGCCAGCCCATCGAGTAGTGGGCCGCGGGCCTGATCCGGCCCGCGTAGTGGTGGGCCAGGAACTCGGCCTTGTAGGTGGCCATGTCCACGCCCACCGGGCATTCCTTGCGGCAGCCCTTGCAGGCTAGGCACAGGTCGAGGGCGTCACGAACCTCGGCGGAATGCCAGCCGCCGGTGACCACCTCGCCCCGGACCATCTCCATGAGCAGCCGGGCACGGCCCCGGGTGGAGTGCTCCTCCTCCCGGGTAACCCGGTAACTCGGGCACATCACGCCGCCCTCGTCGCCGCGGCACTTGCCCACGCCGACGCAGCGGGAGGCGGCGCCGGCGCTGAACTTGCCGCCGTCGTGCGGGTAGTGGAAGAACGTCCGCGGCTCGCGGGGGAAGAAGCCGCGCAGGGTGAGGTTCTCGTCCAGCCGGTACGGGTCGACCACCTTGCCGGGGTTCATCCGGTGGTCCGGGTCGAACACCGCCTTCAGCTCGCCGAAGGCGCGGACGAGCTCGGGGCCGAACATCTTCGGCAGCAGTTCACCCCGGGACTGGCCGTCGCCGTGCTCGCCGGACAGTGACCCGCCGTAGGTGATCACCAGGTCAGCGGCCTCCTCGACGAACGACCGGTAGGCGGCGACGCCCTCGCCGGTGCGCAGCTCGAACGGGATGCGGGTGTGCACGCAGCCGTGACCGAAGTGCCCGTACAGCGACGCGCCGTGATAGTCGTGCCGGGCCAGCAGCGTGCGGAAGTCGCGCAGGTAGTCGCCGAGCCGCTCCGGCGGCACCGCGGCGTCCTCCCAGCCTTCGTGGGTCTCGTGCCGGCCTGGCGGGTAAGCGGTGGCGCCGAGGCCCAGTTCCCGGACCGACCACAGGTTGTCCTCGACCGCGGGGTCCTCGATGTAGGCGACGTGCGGCCGAGCATGCTCGCCCTCGGCTCGTGCGGCGTCGATCAGGGACTGTGCCCTTTCCTTGGCCTCCTGCTCGGTGTCACCGCCGAACTGGATCATCAGCCAGCCGGACCCCTCCGGTAGTTTGCCGAGGGCGGCACCGCCGAGATGCTCCTCGCGTTCCAGCGAGATGAGCATGTCGTCCAGGCCCTCCACGGCCAGCGGCTGGTGGGAGTTGACGAGCGGGACAAGGTCGGCGGCCTGCGCGATGTCGGGGTAGCCGAGTACCACCAGCGAGCGGAACTTCGGTATCTCCACCAGGCCGATCTCCGCGGTCAGCACCGTCACCAGCGTGGATTCGCTGCCGACCAGGGCCCGGGCCACGTGGAACTGCTTCTCCGGCAGCAGGTAGTCCAGGTTGTAGCCGGATACCCGGCGCGGGATATCCGGGTAGCGGGTCCTGATCAGGCCCAGGTATCTGTCCCGGATTTCGCGCAGCCCGCGGTAGATGCCGGCCTTGCGGCCGCCCGCGGCCAGGATCTGCTCGTAGTCCGCGTCGCTGGTCAGGCCGGTCCAGGTGCGCACCCCGTCGTAGGTGAGGATCTCCAGCCGCCGGACCGAGTCGGCCATCTTGCCGTAGGCCTGGGCGGTCGAGCCGCACGAGTTGTTCCCGATCATGCCGCCGATCGTGCAGCTCACGTGCGTGGACGGCTTCGGCCCCACCATCAGCCCGTATTCGCGGACCGCGTCGTTGCACTTATCCAGCGCGATGCCGGGCTGGACGGTCGCCGTCCGGCCGCCCGGGTCGACCGAGACCACCTGGTGGCAGTACTTGGTCCAGTCGATCACCACCGCCGTGTTGCAGCACTGCCCGGCCAGGCTGGTGCCGCCGCCGCGTGACAGGACCGGGGCGCCGAACTCGGCGCAGACGCCCACGGCGGCCGCCGCGGCCTCCGGCGTTCTCGGCACCACCACGCCCAGCGGGGGCTGACGGTAGTTCGATCCGTCGTGCGCGTAGGCGGCCCGGCTGCCCGCGTCGAACCTGACCTCACCGTCTACCTTCTCGGCCAGAGCGGCCCGCAGTTTGTCCGTGTCCACCGCCCCCCGCTACCCGCGGGGCAGCGGATTACTCGCGGCTCTTGGCCGTCTTGGCCCCGGCCACGATCCCGGCCGCCACCTCGGTGACCTTGACGTGGCGGCGCTGGGACTCCTGGCGCAGGCGCCGGAGCGCCTCGTCGGCGTCGCAGCCCAGCGCGTGCATCAAGATCCCCTTGGCCTGGTCCACCACCGAGCGCGCCACCACGGCGTCCTTGAGCTGGCTGGCCGTGCGCCTGGCCTGGCCGTAGGCCGTCGCGTTGGCCAGCATCGCGCCGCCGAAGGCGGCCAGGGTGTCGGCCATGGGGCTGGACTCCGCGTCGAGCACGCCGGGCCGCACCGCGGACAGCGACAAGACCAAGGCGCCGTTGGGGAGTTCCCGGACCAGGTGGACCGAGCAGCGGACGCCGCGGCGCAGCGCCGCCTCGGCATACTCGGGCCAGCGGGTCTCGTCCAGCAGCTCCGGGCAGCTGACCGGCACACGGTCATCCGCCGCCGCGACCAGCGGGCCGCGGCCGGTATCCAGCTGCAGGTCGGCGAGCTCGGCCAGGTCCGGGTGAGTCGCCGCGGCGGCGACCACCTCGCCGTCGCGCCAGACCGCCGCGTGCGCCCCGGCGCAGGCCGGCACCTGCCAGGCGGCCATCTCGGCCAGCCTGTTCAGGGACCTGGCCTCTCCGCCGCTGGTCAGGCTGAGCAGTTCGGCCGCTTCAGGCCCGAGATGCTCGGCCGGCAACTGGCTCTCCCCGGCTCGGCGTCAGCAGGTGCCCAGCGAACCCGCGGCGGCCGTCTCCGCCTTCGCGGGCGGAGTGAACTCCTCGCCGCCGCTGCGAGAGACGAAGCGGAAGGCCGGGATCTTGGCCACGCAGGAGGCGGCCAGGCGCGCGCCCGAGGTCGTCTTCTGGATGGTCATCTGGCACCAGGGCCGGCTCACCCAGGGCGATCCGCCCCCGGCCGAGTAGCCGGTCTCACAGGTGGCTACGCTGTGTGCCCGGCTGCTGAGCAGGGCTCCGATGGTGATCATCGCGAACATGACGGGAACCAGCACGAACGCGTAGATCGTCGTCCCCGCCCCCAGCCACCTCAGCCGCCGCGGCCTCGGCCGCGGCCGGGCCAGCGGTTCGGGGCCGACCGGCTCATCCTGATTGAGCCGGTGGAAAATAGAGAACATCGACGCCAGCTGGGAATCGCTGGCTTGCAGCGTGTCCTCCATTCCGTCGAGAACACGTTGCTGGGCGGCAGGCAGGGTCACACAAACTCCTAGCACCATGACGAATGCGGGTGCGGACCCATCGGCTACCCCCGCCTTCTGGCCACAAACGGCGTTGGTGGCAGCTTACCGGCTTAATTACGCGCACGACTCAGATGGGCACGATTCCGTCAGGAACTGTTCAGCCGGGCGGAACTGTGTCGAGTGCTGTTCAGGCGTCCGGCCGGGCGGCGACGTGGGAGCGCGCGGACTCCTGGTCTTTGTCCAGAGCCAGGTCACCGATGGACACCACGCCTACCGGGGTGCCGTCCTGCACGACCGGAATGCGACGCACCGCGCGTTCGCGGACCAGCCTCGCCGCCTGCTCCACGTCATCGTCGGGGCCGAGCACGGCTAGCTCGCTGCTGCAGATATCGCCGACGCGCGTCCCGTCCGGATCACGGTTCTCGGCCAGTACGCGGACGGTGATGTCCCGGTCGGTGACCAGCCCGCTGAGCCGGCCATCGGCCATGACCAGCACGGTGCCGATCCCGTGCTCCTTCATCGCCCTGGCCGCCGCCGACACCGGTTCGGTAGCAGCCATGCTCACCGGGGCGGGCGACATGATGTCGCGGACCTTCGTTGTCATGGTTCACCTCCCTGCGATGATCGTCAGGTGTTGGGATGTACCTTGGTGACCCCGGACAGCACCGAGGCCAGGTCGTCCTGCGGGGTCAGGTCGCCCATCGAGACGATGCCGGCCACCTGGCCGTCCTCGATGACCGGCAGCCGGCCTATCGCGTGCTCGCGCATCAGCCGCACCGCGACGGCAGCGTCGTCCTCCGCGTTGACCCCGATCAGGTCACCGCTGCTGAGCGGGCCCACCGCCTCATCCGGCGTCCTGGACTCGGCGACCGCCCTGACCACCAGGTCGCGGTCGGTGACCAGGCCGTGCAGGGCCTGCTCGTGGACCACGAGGACGGCACCCACTCCCCAGTCCCGCATGGTTCGCGCGGCGTCACCGATGGACTGGTAGTAGTCCACCCCGATAGGGCCCGGCGTCATCACATCACGGACTTTGGCGCTCATGATGTCCTTCCTCCACCCTCCACGTCGTGGTTCGGTTAATCCCGTACCATCGCGCTACCAGGAGGGCCCGGCCTTAAACCGGGGATCGGGCGGGAGGACCGGCTCAGGCCCGCCCGAGCAGGCGGTCGAGCGCGCGGCCGACCTCGTCGGCCAGGGCGGTGTCGGGGCCGCCGGCTCCGCGGGCCGCGGCCAGGGCGCCGAGATTCAGCACGGCCCCGGGCTCGCGGACCGAACCGCAGTCCAGGCACTCGACCTGGCCCAGCCGCCGGATCAGGTGGGCGCTGCGGCACTTGGCGCAGCGCTCAAGCTCGGCGGTCCAGTCGGTCGACTCCTGGCAGGCCGGGCAGATGAGGACCAGCTGGTCGTGCACCACCCCGCGCCGCCAGGGGCTCTTACCCCGTTCCGGGTCCGTCTGCCGCACGCCGCAGCGGTAACACGGCACCCCCTCGCCTCCCTACCTACGGCGCTAGCCGAGCGCGGCGAGCGCCTTGGAGTACTCAGCCAGGTCGCGCGCCTGCGGGATCGGATTGACCACCTTCCACCGCACGACGCCGTTCTTGTCGATGATGAACGTCCCCCGGGTCGCGATGCCGCGCTCGGAGTCGAACACACCGTACAGCTTGGCCACATCGCCGTGCGGCCAGAAGTCCGACAGCAGCTCGAAGCTGAAATGCTCCGCGTCGGACCAGGCCCGATGGGTGAACGTGGAGTCCACCGACACGGTGAGCAGGGCCACGTCGTCGCGGGTCACCTCGGGGAACTCGTCGCGCATCGCGCACAGCTCGCTGGTGCACACGCCGCTGAAGGCCAGCGGATAGAAGACCAGCACGACGTTCTTGGCGCCGCGGAAGCTGGACAGCCGCACGGGCGTGCCGTGCTGATCCCTCAGCTCGAAATCAGGCGCCTGATCGCCTACCTCCACCGCCATGCTTGCTCCTTTCGTCTCTACCACCTGTCCGCGGGCGGGGAACCACGGCCCGTTCTGCCTAAAATTACTGGCGATCGGGCGGTCAGCCGCGTGTCTACCTGCGCGCTTTCGGCGCCACCAGACGAGTGCCCGACCAGTCGCGGGCCGCGCTCACGCTCGAGGTCTGGGACAGCCCGGCCGTCGGCGCGGCCTCGCCGATGTCGCTCGGCTCGACGTGGCCCTCCCGGCCCGCCTTCGGCGTGAGCAGCCAGATGTACCCCCCGTCGGCCAGCGGCGTGAGGGCGTCGACCAGCGCGTCGACGAGGTCGCCGTCCCCGTCGCGCCACCACAGCAGGACCACGTCGACCACGTCGTCGTAGTCCTCGTCGACTAGCTCTACGCCATCTACCTGTGTGATCGCGCCGCGCAGCTGCTCGTCGCAATCGTCGTCGTAGCCGATCTCCTGCACCACCTGGCCCGGTTTGATACCGAGCCGCTCGGCCTGGCCGCGTTCATCCTGGGCCTGGCCCGCGGTCGCGCTCACTGACGTCCTCCTGATCCCTCCCCGCGTCAGCGCGCGCCTTCCGGATGCCCGGGACCCATCCAGGCCCCGGTCCCCGACGGCGATGACGCGTCGGCACTTCTTGTTGGGACAGTTCACACTGGGTCGGCCCAGCGCGCAAGTGGCAATCGCCCTGGCCGGGAAAACCGCCGCCATAAATTGACCTGCCCGATCCGTCAGCCCATTACCCGGAGCGGTTCTGGGCACGTAGAGTGACGGAATAGTCCGCTCACGGCGAAATCGGCCCGCGGCGGACCGTTACCGGCCGCGGGGTGCACGGCCTGCCCCGGACGGCGGTTACCGTCAAGTAGAGATGCGCTCCAGGCCAGTTCGTACGACGATTGGTCTGGACAACACTAATAGACGCACTGCGACCCGCGGCCGTACAGCCGCCCGATCTACACGGAAGGCGAGGCTACCCCGTGGCTTCCGGACGCCAGCGATTCTCCATCATCAGCGACGGGCTGCCCACCCAGCTGCCCGATATCGATCCGGACGAGACGCGTGAGTGGATCGAGTCGTTCGATACCGTCGTCCGGACCAGGGGCCGGGCGCGCGCCAGGTACGTCATGCTCCGCCTGCTCGAGCGGGCCCGCGAGCAGCAGGTCGGGGTGCCCGGCCTGCGCAGCACCGACTACATCAACACGATCCCGCCCGAGCGCGAGCCCTGGTTCCCCGGCGATGAGCACGTCGAGCGCCGGATCCGCGCCTACGTCAGGTGGAACGCCGCGGTGATGGTCTCCCGCGCCAACCGCCCCGGCATGGGCGTGGGCGGGCACATCGCGACGTACGCGTCGGCCGCGTCGCTGTACGAGGTGGGCTTCAACCACTTCTTCCGCGGCAAGGACCACGGCGAGTCCGGCGACCAGGTGTTCATCCAGGGGCACGCGGCGCCGGGCATCTACGCGCGCGCCTTCCTGGAGGGCCGGCTGACCGAGGACCAGCTCAACGGGTTCCGGCAGGAGCTCTCGCACCCGGGCGGCGGGCTGCCGTCCTACCCGCACCCGCGGCTGATGCCGGAGTTCTGGGAGTTTCCCACGGTGTCCATGGGGCTGGGTGCGCTGAACTCGATCTACCAGGCCCGGTTCAACCGGTACCTGCTGGCCCGCGAGATCCACGACACCTCGCGCTCGCACGTGTGGGCGTTCCTGGGCGACGGCGAGATGGACGAGCCCGAGGCGATCGGGGCCATCGGCCTGGCCGCCCGCGAGGAACTGGACAACCTCACCTTCGTCATCAACTGCAACCTGCAGCGGCTGGACGGCCCGGTCCGCGGCAACGGCAAGATCATCCAGGAGCTCGAGGCGTACTTCCGCGGCGCGGGCTGGAACGTGATCAAGGTCATCTGGGGCCGCGACTGGGACACGCTGCTGGCCCAGGACACCGACGGCGTGCTGGTCAACAAGATGAACACCACGCCAGACGGCCAGTTCCAGACCTACAGCGTGGAGTCCGGCGCGTACATCAGGGAGAACTTCTTCGGGTCCGACCCGCGGCTGCGCGCCATGGTGGCGCACCTGTCCGACGACGAGCTGCGGTCGCTGTCCCGCGGGGGGCACGACTACCGGAAGGTCTACGCGGCGTTCAAGGCGGCCCGCGAGCACACCGGCCAGCCGACCGTCATCCTGGCCCACACGATCAAGGGCTGGACGCTGGGCAAGGACTTCGAGGCCCGCAACGCCACGCACCAGATGAAGAAGCTCACCGTGGCCGAGCTGAAGGAGTTCAGGGACCGGCTCTACCTGCCGATCTCGGACTCTCTGCTCGAGGCCGAACTCCCGCCGTACTACCACCCGGGCGAGGACTCCGACGAGATCCAGTACATGCGCGAGCGGCGGGCCGCCCTGGGCGGGGTGCTGCCGCGGCGCGTGGTCCGGGCCAAGCCGCTGCCGCAGCCGCCGGACTCCCTGTACGACGAGCTCCGCAAGGGCTCGGGCAAGCAGGCGGTGGCCACCACGATGGCGTTCGTCCGGCTGCTCAAGGAGCTGATGAAGGACCCCGAGATCGGGGAGCGGTTCGCGCCGATCATCCCGGACGAGGCCCGGACGTTCGGCATGGACTCGCTGTTCCCGACGGCCAAGATCTACTCCCCGCACGGGCAGACCTACGAGG
>Ga0335072_10002062_pt1 | contig 31707 bp, 28 predicted proteins | sample Lox_Sample_21_FD_206725 | JGI IMG/M metagenome (GOLD analysis project Ga0335072, IMG submission 206725) | Soil microbial communities from Loxahatchee National Wildlife Refuge, Florida, United States - Lox_Sample_2.1 | ecosystem: Environmental > Terrestrial > Soil > Wetlands | place: USA...
GCCCCCACCTCCTCCCCACGCCTGTACGTGGGCTCGGAGGTCGGCCGGCTGCGTCGCGTGATGCTGCACCGGCCGGACCTGGAGCTCGCGCGGCTGACACCGGAGAACAAGGACGAGCTGCTGTTCGACGACGTGCTGTGGGTCAAGCGCGCGCGCCAGGAGCACGACGCCTTCGCCGATTCGCTGCGCGAACGCGGCGTCGAGGTGCTCTACCTGCAGGAGCTGCTCGGCGAGGTGCTCGCCAACCACCAGGCGCGCGAATACGTGCTCGGGCGCACGCTTGAGCTCGCACGTCTGGGGCATCGCCTCGGGCCCGCCGTCGAGGAGTGGCTCTCCTCGCTGCCCGGCACCGAGCTCGCCCGCTGGCTGATCGGCGGTATCGCCCACCACGAGCTGCCGTTCCACAGCCCCTCGCTGCCGGCGCTGCTTGCTGAGCGGGACGGCTTCGTGCTCGCGCCGCTGCCGAATCACCTGTTCACGCGCGACACCTCCGCCTGGGCGTTCGGCGGCGTCTCGGTGCACGCGATGGCAAAGGCCGCGCGCCAGCGCGAGGCCGTGCACCTGGAGGCGATCTACCGGATGCACCCGCTGTTCTGCGAGGAGCCGCGTGAGATCTGGAGTGAGGATCTCGGCGGCCCGGCCAACCTCGAGGGCGGGGACATCCTCGTGCTCGGCAATGGCTGTGTGCTCGTCGGCATGGGCGAGCGCAGCCGCCCAGCCGCGGTCGAGGCATACGCGCAGCGCCTGTTCGGCGCAAGCGCCGCCGAGCGCGTGATCGCCGTGGCGATGCCCAAGCAGCGCTCCTCGATGCACATGGACACCGTGATGACCCAGGTCGACCGCGACGCGTTCACGATCTACCCGGAGCTGCGCGAGGAGCTGCACGCGTTCAGCATCACCCCCGCGGGAAACGGCATCGAGATCTCGCGCGAGCCGGACCTGTTCGCCGCGATCGCGAAAGCGCTCGGCGTGTCGGGGCTGCGCCTGTTCGAGACCGGCGGCGACAGCTATGAGTCCCAGCGCGAGCAATGGGACGACGGCAACAACGTGCTCGCGATCGAACCGGGCGTCGTGATGGCCTACGAGCGCAACGTCGACACGAACACACGCCTGCGCCGAGCGGGCATCGAGGTGATCACGATCGCTGGCTCAGAGCTCGGCCGTGGGCGCGGCGGCCCGCGCTGCATGTCCTGCCCGATCCAGCGAGACGCCCTCACACAGACAGATGGGAGCGAGCGATGAGCACGAGCACTACCACGGCGGCGATGCCGCGGGACTTCCTGCGGATCGCCGACCTCTCACCCGAGCAGCTCACCGCACTGCTCGATCTCGCACAGCAGATGCGCAGCGAGCCGGGCGGTTGGCTCGACAGTTACCCCGGCGAGCTGTTGGCCTGCTACTTCGCCAAGCCCTCGACACGCACACGCGTGTCCTTCGAGGGCGCGGCCTACCGGCTGGGAATGCTCCCCGTGATGCTGCGTCCCGACGAGCTTCAGCTCGGGCGTGGCGAGCCGATCTCAGACACCGCGCGCGTGCTCTCCGGCTACGCAGCGGCGATCGTGATCCGCACCTTCGCCCAGAGCGAGATCGCGGAGGTAGCGCAGGCGGCGAGCGTGCCTGTGATCAACGCGCTCAGCGACGAGCACCACCCCTGTCAGGCGCTCGCGGACCTGCTGACGCTGCGCGATCACTTCGGTCAGCTCAAGGGGCTCAGGCTGGCCTACGTCGGCGACGGCAACAACGTCGCGTGCTCGCTGATGGAGGCGGGCGCGCTCGCCGGGATGCACGTGTCGATCGCCTCGCCCGTCGGCTACGTGCCCCCGACGGCGATCACCGTGCGCACGCACGAAGTCGCGCGTCGCAACGGCGGCAGCATCCGCGTCAGCAACGACGTCGCCGATGCCGTCATGGGGGCGCACGCCGTCTACACCGATGTCTGGGTGTCGATGGGCCAGGACTCAGAGCAGGAGCGCCGGCGGGAGGACTTGCGCGGCTTTCAGGTCAACGCAGGGCTGATGGGCCACGCCGAGCCCGAAGCGGTGTTCATGCACTGCCTGCCCGCGCACCGGGGCCAGGAGGTCGAAGCGGGCGTGATCGACGGGCCGCAGTCGGTCGTCTTTACGCAAGCCGAGAACCGCCTGCCGACCGAGCAGGCGGTGATCCACGCACTGGTATCGAACACCAGGGGTGAGTGAAGTGCTGATCGTGGTGGCGCTCGGCGGCAACGCCCTGCTCAGGCGCGGCGAGCCGACTGACGCGGAGACTCAGCGCCGCAACGTCGCGGTTGCCGCCGATGCGCTGGCAGAGCTCGCACAAGAGCACACGCTGGTGATCACCCACGGCAACGGCCCGCAGGTAGGGCTGCTCGCGCTGGAGTCGGGCACGAGCGGCGCGGGCGAGCCATATCCCTTGGATGTCCTCGGCGCGGAGTCGGAGGGAATGATCGGCTATCTGCTGGAGCAGGGGCTGCGCGAGCGAATGCCACAGTGTCAGTCCGCGACCCTCCTCACGCAGGTGATCGTGGACGCCGAGGACCCCGCGTTCGCGCACCCGAGCAAGCCGGTTGGGGCGGTCTATGACCGGGAGAGCGCGCAGCGGATCGCGGCGGAGCGGGGCTGGAGCGTCGCGCCGGACGGCTCGGGCTACCGCCGCGTCGTGCCCTCTCCCGAGCCGCGGGAGATAGTCGAGCTTGAGACGATCAAGCTGCTCGTCGACGCCGGCGTGCTCGTGATCTGCGCAGGCGGCGGTGGCGTGCCTGTGATCGCCGATGGTGATGGCGTCCTGCGTGGTGTGCAGGCGGTGATCGACAAGGATCACTCGGCGGCGCTGCTCGCGCGGGAGCTCGGTGCCGACGCGCTACTGCTGCTGACAGACGTGTCCTGCGTGCAGCGCGACTACGGCAGCGAGCATGCCCGCCCGATACGCAGCTTCGTGGCCGGCGAGCTCGACCCGAGCGAGTTCGCTGAGGGGTCGATGCGCCCGAAGATCGAGGCGGCGAGCGATTTCGTGGCAAGCACGGGCGGGCTCGCCGCGATCGGCGGGCTCGGCGAAGCGGCCGACGTGCTCGCTGGGCGCTCGGGCACGCGCGTACTCGCGCGTCGCTCGGGCCTTGACACCGAACGGGCGATCGACGATCTGCGCCGGCGGGCGGAGCGCCTGCCCGGTGAGGAGCGGCTGATCCGCCGCCTGGCGCGCCGGGCCACCAAGCCGCTTATGGGACGGCGCCCCGAGGACAGAGAGCCTCGCCAGAGCGCGCGATGAGGCGCCCGGGGCTGTACTTCGCCGATCCGGTCTGCGCCGGGCACGACCCTGGCGCGCAACTGCCCTGGGTGCCGGAGACTCCGCAGCGGCTGAGCGTGCTGGAGCGCGAGCTCCCCGCTGCGGACTATGGAGGCTGGGAGCCGCGCAGAGCGAGAGCCGCCAGCGAGGAGCAGGTGGCGCTGATCCACGAGCCGCGCTACATCCAGCAAGTGCATGAGCTGGCCCTGTTTGGCGGCGGCGCGCTCGACTCGGAGACGTGGGTCGGCGAGGGCTCATACCGCGCGGCGCTGCACGCCGCCGGCGCGGCCTGCACGATGACGCGCGAGCTGCTCACGGGCCCGGCGCGGCGAGGATTCTGCGCGGTGCGCCCACCGGGCCATCACGCAGAACGAGCCCGCGCGATGGGCTTCTGCCTGTTCAACAACGTGGCGATCGCGGCAGAGCTGGCGATCCGCGAGCTCGGCATCGAGCGTGTGCTGATCCTCGACTGGGACATCCACCACGGCAACGGCACCGCCGAGTCCTTCCGCGACCGGGCCGACGTCCTCTACGTGAGCATCCACGAGTCCGGCTCCTTTCCGGGAACGGGGCAAGCGAGCGATGCCGGGTCGGGCGAGGGCGAGGGCTACACGATCAACCTGCCGGTGCCCGTGGGCGCGGAAGGCGCTCTGTGGCTGTCGCTGCTGGAGCACGTCGCGATCCCCGCCGCCGAGCAATTCGCTCCGCAGCTCATCTTGATCTCGGCTGGGTATGACGCGCACGAAGCGGACCCGCTGTGCTCAGGGCGGCTGCAAGCCGAGGACTTCGGCGAGATGTCGCGCCACGTGCGCGAGCTTGCCGAGCGCCTGCAGGTCCCGCTCGGCGCGGTGCTCGAGGGCGGGTATGAACCGATTGCGCTCGCCGAGTGTGTGATTGCGACGCTGCACGCGCTCGGTGGCTCAGATCCTGCTCACTCCGCCGCGCCGGACGCGCTGCTGACCTCGCGGGCGGCTGCCCGCGTCGGCCACTACTGGGAGCTGTAGGGAATGCCGGGGACCGCCTTCGCAGATCTGGAGCTGCTCGACGTGCAGTTGCCGGCGCAGCTGCGCGACGGCAACTGGGTGGCCATCCACCGTTGCGAGCCCGAGGATGAGCCGGCGCTCAGAGAGTTCCTCGCGGGCTTGTGCCTGGAAGCGCGGCGGCTGCGATTCTTCACCGGCGCAGTCAACGTCGCGCGCAGCGCGCACGAAAGCGTCGAGCGCGGCGCGGATCGCTTTGGCCTGCTGGCGCTCGATCAGCACGCGGCGATCGTGGGGCATGCCGTCTGCGTCGAGCTGGAAGAGACGCGAGCGGAAGTCGCCGTCGAGGTCGCTGACCGCCTGCATGGGCAGGGGCTCGGCACGATCCTGATCGAGCGGCTCGCTCAGGTCGCCGAGCGACGCGGCATCGAGACGCTGACCGCCGAGGTGCTGGCGGATAATCGAGCGATGCTTGATGTCTTCCGCGATGGGTTCGACGCGAGCGTGGCTTGGCACGGCGGCATCGAGCACGTCGAGTTCGCAAGCGAGAGCTGGCGCCTGGCGCGCGAGCGCTTCGGCTGAGCTGGGCCGGTGAAGCCTGGGCGGCGAGGCCCGCGCGGCGGGCCGCTCGGCGCGCTGATCGCTCGTGCCGACTTCGAGCGGGAGGCCGATTTCGTGCTGCGCGTCGTGCAGCCGGCGCTCGTGGGGATGATCGACGGCACGGTCTCTTCGCTTGCGCCGATCTTCGCGGCGGCGCTCGCCTCCGACTCACATACAGCGCTGCTCGTCGGCTTCTCGACTGCGCTTGGCGCCAGCGTGAGCATGGGCTGGTCAGAGGCGCTGTCTAACACCGGCGAGCAGACCGGCCGCGGCTCGGCGGTCGTCCGCGGTGCGATCACCGGCGGCATGACTGCTGGTGGCCGGTGGCGTCGTGACCGTCGAGCTGCTGCTGATCGCGTGGATCCGCAAGCGCTTCCTGCGCGTCTCGATGCGCTCGTCGCTGCTCGTCGTCACCGTGGGCGGCGTGATCGTGCTCGCGATCGGAATCGCGATCGGCAGCTCCTGAGCACGTGGGACACGCGAATAGGTACTTCCCCACACTGAGCAGCGGACTTCGTTCGGAGGTCGCCGGGAGACGGCGAGCGTAACGTCAGGACACAGGCCCTCGACCCGGAGCAGAGCGTGTTTCAGAGAGCGATTGTCGGAGTGGACGGACGCCAGGGAGGACGCGACGCCGTGCGCCTGGCGTCGATGCTTGTCGCGGCCGGAGGCCAGATAACGCTCGTGCATGTCCGTGGTCGTATCTACGACGAGCACGACGTGTCGGCCTCAGAGCGGACCCTTGCGCGCGAAGCGGCAGCGAGCGGTCTTGAGCCTGAGACCGTCTCGATAGCCGATCCGTTCGTCGGGCGCGCGCTCAACCGCGCGGTGCAGGAGCGCGGCGCCGACGTGCTGGTGCTCGGCTCCTGCGGGCGCGGCCCAATCGGCCGGGTGCTGATCGGCGATGACAGCCGGCGCGTGCTTGACAGCGCGTGCTCTGCGGTGGCGCTCGCGCCGCACGGCTACGCGCCGGCGCATCACGAGATAGAGAGGATCGGGGTCGGCTACATAGAGACGCCCTCTGGCGAGGCGGCGCTCAGGCTGGCGCGGGTGATGGCCACCGAGCGTGCAGCGCAGATACACGCGCTCACCGCCACCAACTTTCGCGGCCACATCGAGCCCGACTTGGTCAAAGAGCGCCGTCGACGGGACCAGCAGCGCCTGGATGGACTCGTAGGCGTCGACGGCAAGGCGGTGCCGGGATCAGTGGAAGAGCAATTGGTGCGCTTCAGCGAGGACGTGGACCTGCTCGTGATCGGCTCGACGGCGCGATCCTTCTCACACGAGGTGGTCGACGGCGCGAGCGCCAGCCGGCTTGCTCGCCGCTCGCGCTGCCCATTGCTCATCGCCCCGGCCGTGAGCAGGCAGGCGGGCGAACCGAGCTCGCAGATGGCCATCGCGCACGCGCTGGCGTAGCCGCGCGGCGTCGCGCGCACGGCCCGGCGGGGCTCACGCTCAGGTCGAGCCGCCGCTGTCGATGAGACCGCGGTCCAGGGCGTAGCGGACCAGTTCGGCTCGTGTCGAGAGCCGCAGCTTCTGCTGGATGTGCGAGCGGTGGGTCTCCACGGTGCGAACCGAGAGGAACAGCTGATCGGCGATCTCGGCGTTGGTGTGCCCAAGGGCGATCAGCCGCAGCACCTCGACCTCGCGTTCTGAGAGGTCGTCGGGCGGTCCGGGCGGGGGCTCAGAGGCGATGCGCGCACCTAGGCGCGGGTTCAGGTAGCTCTCCCCCGCCGCCGCGTTTCGCACCGCCTCGACCAGCTCGTCGTCGGCGGCCTCCTTGAGCACATAGCCGAGCGCGCCGGCGCCGAGCGCTTCGCGCGCGAACGCGGGCTCCTGCTGCATCGTCAGCACCACGATCTGCGTGTCGGGTGACTCCTCGCGGATCTGCGGGATCGCCTCAAGGCTCGATCCGCCTGGCATGTTCAAGTCGAGCACGAGCACGGCGGGGTGGTGCCCGCGAACATAGCGGCGCGCGGTGTCTGCGTCGCTTGCCTCGGCGACGACCTCGAAGCCTCCGGCGTTCTCGAGCAGCAGCCGCAGGCCGCTGCGCACGACCTGATGGTCGTCGGCGAGCACGACGCGGATCGTGGCCTCGCTCTCGGCGGTCTGCTCGGCATCGCTCATCGGGCTGACCGTACCGTCTGGCGCGGCCTCATGTTGCTCGCTCGCGCTCATGGGGATGTCTGCGCGCCGACCCGCGCCGAGGGCACCGGCCTTTGCCGGTCGCAGGCACGCCGCCCGCGCGTGAGCGCGGACGGCGCCGTCTGCGTCGCCTGGGCGGCTGGGGGCACCGTCTCAGGCGGGCACGGGCTCCTGGGCACGACCACGTCCGTCGCTTGCGGCGGCGTCGCTGAAGCGAGTCCCGCGCGGGATGATCAGCAGCGGCCCGCGGGCTCGGCCCTGCAGGTTGTTGGAGGTGCTGCCGAGCATCAGGCGGCGCGCCGGGCCGTAGCCGCGCGAGCCGACGATCAGGATGTCGCACTCGCCTCCGAACACGGCGAGCTCCTCGGAGGTGAGCCCGTAGACCGCGTCGCCCTGCACGTCGGGCAGATCGCTCATGTAGGCCTGAGCCTCGTCGATCATCTCGTCGATGCCGATGCCGATCGGCCCGATCCAGCCGGTGTAGGGGATCGAGACGACCTGGCGCGCTCGGACCTTCGCGTGCGTTTGCTCGGCGAGCGCCTTGCCGGCCGCGAGCGCCGCCTTGGCCTCGTTGCTGCGGTCATAGCCGACCGCGATCGTGTGCAGCGCATGCGGGTGCTCTGCGTATCCGAGCGGCGCGACGGCGATCGCGCACGGCGCGCCGTTGATCGCGGCGCGCGTGTCGTTGCCGAGGATCGCGCGCCCGACGATGCCGTGGCGGCATGTGCCGAGTACGAGTAGATCGGCGTCGATCACCTCGGCGTGTTCGTGCAGGCCCTGGCCGGGGCTGGGCGCCTGCACGACCGCGAGCTTGGCGTCGATGCTCGCCTTCGCGCGCTCATCCTCGAGCAGCCGCTCGGCCTCCTCGCGGTCGTCCTGCACGCGACCGGGCACGACCGCGTGCGAGGGCTTGAAGACGCCAGGGATGACGTGGGCAAAGGTGATCGCTCCGCCCGGCTCGGTGAGCTGCGAAGCGAGCGCGATCGCGTCGCGACCGCTTGCCCTACCGTCGACGCCCACGAGTACGTTCTTGAACATGTCGGTCTCCTAATCCGGTTGGAACGGGTGGCAAGACGCAAGCTACGCTCGCCACGCGGCGCTGTTATCCGGGTCGGACACTCGTGCTGTTGCGGGTTTTCCACGACTCGCACCGATCTCCGCGGCCGCAGGAGGGCCGCTGTCGCGCCAACCGGCGCGCGGCGCTGGCGCAGTCGTTTCGCCGTCAGACGTTCAGCAGGCCCGAGGGGCCGATGAGCGGCGAGCTCGGCGCGAGGCGGAGCGTCCGCTCGCACGCCTCGGCGAGCTGCAGGTCGTGGGTGATGAGCAGCACACCGCGGCCGGGGCGCTGGCTGAACACCCCGCGCAAGACGCGGTGGGCGAGCTGGGCGTCCAGGTGAGAGGTCGCCTCGTCGAGGATCAAGAAGCGCGCGTCTGAGAGCAGCGCTCGGGCCAGTGCGACCCGCTGGCGCTGCCCGCCGGAGAGCGTCGCGCCGTCGGCCGCGATCACGGTGTCAAGGCCGTCGGGCAGGTCGGCGAGCAGGCCCGACAGCTCAACGACGCGCAGCGCCTGAAGCAGCTCCTGCTCTGAGGCGGCCGGGCGTGCGATCAGTAGGTTCTCGCGGATCGTCGTGTTGAACAGGTGGGCGTCCTGGTCGCAGAGCAGGACCGCACGGCGCAGTTGCTCTTGGGATATCTCACGGACGTCGATTCCATCGAGCGTCACGCTGCCGGCGTCGGGGTCGCGAAAGCGCACGAGCAGCTCAGCCAGCGAGGACTTGCCGGCGCCGCTTGGGCCGACCAGCGCGACGTGCTCGCCTGGGGACAGCGAGAGCGCGAAGTCCCTGAACACCCACGGTTCCTCGGGTCCGTAGCGCAAGCTGACGGCGTCGGCGGCGAGCGTGCCGCCGCCGTGGGGAACGAGCGGGTCGGCGAGGTCTTGGACGAGATGCCGCTGTGCGCCGATCTCCTGCAGCCTGCGCGCGGCAGCGGCGCAGCCGCGCAGGGCTCGCGCGGCGGCGGGCAGCGGCGCCACGCCCTCGTAGGAGGCGAGCAGCAGAAAGGCGAGCGCGGCGAGCAGCACGCCGCTGAGCGCCCCGGAGTGAACCGCATCGATGCCGAGCACCAGGACGACGAGCAGCCCGACGGCGCTCAGGGCGCCGCCGAGGAAGGTGGCAAGCGAAGCGGCCAGCGCGTCTGCACGCACCAGGCGCGAGAGCTCGGCGTCGCTGTCCTGCAGCTGGCGCACGCGGTCCTCGCCGCGGTCGCACATGACGAGCTCGGCGGCGCCGTCGATCGTCTCGACCAGCTCGCCGAGCAGCCGCGCGCGCACCGCCGCCTGTCGCCTGCCGCTGCGCTGCGCCACGCGCGCGCTCAGCCACGGCAGCGCCAGCGCCGAGAGCGCCAGCGTGCCGAGCACGGCGCCGCCGCTGGCCGGGAGGATCAGCCACGCGGCGAGGCTCGCGCCGGCGATCACGACGAGCGCGGCGATCGCGGGGATCAGCGTGCGCAGGTAGAGGTCTGAGAGCGTGTCCACGTCGGCCACAAAGCGTGCGAGCAGATCGCCGCCGTCACGGCGAAACGCACCGGGAAGCAGCGGCACGAGCCGCGCGTAGAAGCGCACGCGCAGCCTTGCGAGCTGGCGCAGCGCGAGGTCGTGCGAGGCCAGGCGCTCGCCGTAGCGCAGGGCGGCGCGGGAGAGGCCGAACGCACGCACGGCGACGATCGTGACCATCAGCGCGAGGATCTGCGGGCGCTGCGCGGCGCGCGAGATCAGATAGCCCGAGGTCGCCAGCAGGGCTATTGCCGCGCCCGTGGCGCCCGCGCTGAGCAGCACCGACAGGGCCATCCGTGAGCGCTCGCCGCGTTCGAGGCGCCCGCTTGCGATCAAGGCACCGGCGGTTTGCCTAAGCGGGCTCATGCCGGGAGCGCTTGGGGTGCGATCGGCTCGGCCTCAGCGAGGAGCCTTCCAGCCGCGACTCGCACGAGGTGATCGGCGTGCTGGGCCAGCGCCGGATGGTGGACGATCAAGAGCGTCGTTCGCCCGGCCGCCAAGCGCGCCAGCGAGTCGCCGATCTGCTCGACGTTGGCGTCGTCGAGGTTGGCGGTGGGCTCGTCCAGCACGAGCAACCGCGCGTCGCGCAGGAACGCGCGCGCCAGTGCGATCCGCTGGCGCTGACCGGCCGACAGGCGCCGGCCAGCCTCGCCGACGCGAGTGCGCATCCCCTGCGGGAGCGCCTGGATGAACTCGTGGGCGCCGGCTGCCTGCGCCGCCCAAGCGATGCGCTCTTGGTCGGCGCGCGGGGCGCCGAGGGCGATGTTCTCGGCGATCGTGCCGGCGAACAGCTGGGCCTTTTGAGGCACCCATGCGATCTGCTCGCGCCAGCGAGCGACATCGAGATCGCGGAGATCGACCCCGCCGCAGCTGAGGACCCCGGCGCTCGGGTCGGCCAGGCGCATCGCGAGCGCTGCGATCGTGCTCTTGCCGGCGCCGCTCGGGCCGGTGAGCGCCGTGATCTCACCGGGCGCGAGCTCGAGGTCGATGTGCGCGAGCGCGCCGCTGGGCCTGTCTGGGTAGGAGAAGCTCACATCGCGCAGCGCAAGCGCCTCGCGCGCGGGGTCGGGCACGTGCGCGGCGCGCGACCGGCGTCCTGGCGCGATCACGGGCGGCTGCTCTAGGACGGCGAAGATCCGCTCGGCTGCGGCGGTCCCGTCGTTGCTTGCGTGAAACTGCTGCCCTACGCCGCGCAGCGGGCCATAGAGCTCGGGGGCGAGCAGCAGCACGGTCAGCCCGGCGCCCAGCCCGAGCGCGCCGTCGACGAGCTGCACTCCGATCGTCGCGGCGACGAGTGCGGTGCCGATCATCGCGCACAGCTCCAGCACTAGGGCGGACAGGAACGCGACCCGCAGAGTCGCCATCGTCGTTGCGCGGTAGCGCTCGCCGACCTCGGCGAGGATCTCGCTTTGCGCATGCTCGCGGCGGTATGCGCGCAGCGTGGGCAGACCACGCACAACATCGAGGAAGTGCGCGCTCAAGAGCGAGAGCGCCTGCCAGCGCTTGCGCGCCTGTGCGCGGGCGCCCTTGCCTATCAGGACCATGAAGCAGATCAGGACCGGGACCGTGAGCGCGAGGATGCCGGCAGCGATCGGGTCGATCGTGACCGTCCAGCCCAGCACGGCGATCGGCACCAGCGCGGCGAGCACGAGCTGCGGCAGATAGCCGGCGAAGTAGTCCTCGAGCGCGTCGACGCCCTGGACCGCAGCGGTCGCGAGCTCCCCGGTGCGTGCGCCCTTGCCGAGCCCGAGCGGACGCAGGATCAGCAGCTGGCGCGCCAGGCGGCCACGCAGCTCGGAGATCGTTCGCTCGGCGCCGAGTCGGCCGGAGAGCTCGAAGGCGCCGCTCACGGCGGCACGCCCCAAGAGCACGGCCAGCAACGCGATCAGCTCTGGCTGCAGGGCGGCAAGCGTGGCGTGATGAAGCGCGGCGCGCTCGATCAGGTGGGCGAGCAGGACCGCCTGGGCGAGGGTCAACGCCGCGCTTGCGAGGCCGAGCACGACGGCGACCCTCAGATGCGAGCGGGCGGCGGAGCTCTCGCGCAGCAACCGGCGGTCGAGCGCGCCGCTCACGAGCCCGGCGCGAGCGGCGGCGCGGTGCTGCGACTTGGCTGGCCGTCGCCCAGGTCCTGCCCGTCGCCCTCCTTGCCGCCGAGCTTTGAGAGCACGGCGATCGGCGTGAGCGAGCCCTCGAAGTCATCGCGGCCGAGGCGGTGTCGGAATACCCAGTAGGTCCAGCCCTGATAGAGCAGCACGATCGGCACGAAAATCACCGCGACGACCGTCATCACGGTCTGCGTGTAATGCGTCGAGGAGGCGGCGGCGAGCGTCAGGTCGCTGGCGTGGTTGCTCGCGGGAAGGGCGTTGGGAAACAGGCCGACGAACAGGCTGGCGAACAGCAGCGCGATCGCGCCGGCGCTGAGCCCGAAGGCCCAGCCGTCGCGCTCGCGGCGCACGAGCGCGGGCACGGCGGCGGCGAGCGCTACGGCCAGGGCGGCGATGAGCTCGGCGGCGATCTTGACCCCGCCCCTGTCCTGGTCAAAGCCGGTCCACAACAGGAACGCCGCCATCAGCGCGACGGTTACGATCGAGACGCGCGCGGCCACCGCGCGAGCGCGGGCGGCCATCTCGCCGCGTGTGCGCAGCGCCAGGAAGATCGCGCCGTGCCCGAGGAACAACGAGAGCGTCGTCAGCCCACCGAGCAGCGCGTATGGGTGCAGCAGGTCGAGCAGGTTGGCGGTGACGTCGTGGTGTGCGTTCATCGCGATCCCGTGCACGATGTTCGCCCAGCCCACACCCCACAAGAGCGCCGCGAGCAAGCTGCCGATCACGGCCGTCCACTCCCAAGTCGAGCGCCAGCGTGGCGAGTCGCTCTTGCCCCAGAACTCGAAGGAGACGCCGCGGACGATCAGGGCCGCGAGGATCAAGAACAGCGCGAGGTAAAAGCCCGAGAAGAGGCTTGAGTACCAGCCGGGGAACGCGGCGAAGGTCGCGCCGCCGGCGGTCAGCAGCCAGACCTCGTTGCCGTCCCAGACCGGGCCGATCGTGTGGATGATCATGCGCTTGTCGGTCTCGTCGCGTCCGAGCGCGCGGATCAGCATGCCGACGCCGAAGTCAAAGCCCTCCAGCACGAAGTAGCCGACCCACAGCACGCCGATCAGAGCGAACCACAGCGTCTGCAGGAAGTTGGGGTCGTGCACGCGCGGCTCCCGTCGCTAGTAGGCGAGGACGAGGTCGTGGTGGCGCGGCTCGCCCTGCTCGGCGTCTTCATCCTCGCGCTGGGGCTCTGGGCCGTGGGCGATGTCGCGCAGGAACAGGCGCCCGCCGACGAGCAGCAGCGCGCCGTAGAGCAGCGTGTAGCCGACGATGGTGAGTACGATCGAGCCGGAGCCGACGAGCGGCGAGCGCGCGTCGGAGGTCTTCAACAGGCCGTAGACGACCCACGGCTGGCGCCCCATCTCGGTGAAGATCCACCCGGTCAGGTTGGCGATCACCGGCAGGCCCGCGCCGGCGACGCAGAGCCACAAGAAGCGGCGGGAGCGCTCAAGCGCCTTGCGTCGCGAGAGCCACAGCCCGATGAGCGGGATCAGCAAGAGCAGCACGCCGACGCCCGCCATCAGGCGGAAGGTCCAGTAGGTGACGCCGAGGATCGGCACGTAGTCGCCGGGGCCGTATTTGGCCTGGTCTTCGGCGTTCAGCTGGTTTACGCCCTCGACCTTGCCGTTCCAGGAGGTGGTGCCGAGGATCGAGAGCAGGTGCGGGATGCGGACGTCGGTGTTCAGGCGCTTGGGGAAGTGCTCGAAGGGCCCGACGGCGAAGATCGAGAGGCTTGCGCCCTTGGTCGTCTTGTAGAGCGCCTCGGCGGCAGCCATCTTCATCGGTTGCTGTTTCTCCATCAGGATCCCTTGGGAGTGCCCGAACGCCCCGGTCAGGATCGCGGCGGCGAGCAGCAGCGGCAGCACCGCGCGAGCCGAGCGCGAGTAGACGTCGCTGGCGCGTTTGCGCAGCAGCCCGTAGGCGCAGATCGCGAGCACCAGAGAGCCGCCGGTGCAGAGCGCGGCGAAGACCGTGTGCGGGAGCGCCAAGAGGACGGTCGAGTTGGTCAGGACCGCCCAGATGCTCTTCAGTTCGGCGCGGTGGGTGGCGTGGTTGATCGCGTAGCCGACCGGGTGCTGCATCCACGAGTTGGCGGCGAGGATGAAGTAGGCGGAGAGGATCGTGCCGAGCGAGGTCAGCCAGATCGTGGCGAGATGCAGCTTGGGCGAGAGCTTGTTCCAGCCGAAGACCCACAGGCCGATGAAGGTGGACTCCAGGAAGAAGGCGGCCAGCCCCTCCATCGCCAGCGGCGCGCCGAAGATGTCGCCGACGTAGCGTGAGTATTCAGACCAGTTCATGCCGAACTGGAACTCCTGCACGATCCCGGTGACGACGCCGATCGCAACGGAGATCAGCATGAATTTGCCCCAGAAGCGCGTCGCGCGCAGCCACACGTCCTCCCCGCTTCGATACCAGCGCGTCTGGCAGTAGGCAACCCAGGCGACGAGCCCGATCGACATCGGCACGAAGATGAAGTGAAAGAGCGTCGTGACGCCGAATTGCAGCCGCGCGAGTTCGAGCGTGTTCATCCCGGCAAACCTACGGCCGCGTCTGCGGGTGCAGATCGGCGCGTTCCCGCGCACTTGCTCCGTGGTTACTACGCACTGAGAAGGTCAGCTGCTTGCGCAGGCGATCGGCGCCCCAGACGATCAGCGGGCAGGGCAAGAGCAACAGCAGGTCTCGCGCGGGCGGGGCGGCGGAGCCGAGCAGCGACTGAAGTGGCGGCGCGTAGACGATCGCGCCGGCCAGCGCGATCTCTGCGGCGATGCCGAGCAGCAGATAGCCATTGCTGAAGAGGCCCAGCTCGCGCGTCGTCTCGCCCTGCGTGCGCACGGCGAAGGCGGTCCCGATCTGCCCGGCGATCATCGCCAGGAAGGTCATCGTCGTGGCCTGCAGGTAAGCGTGGTGGAGGCGGCTGCCGGTGAGGACGCTGTCGCCGGGATGCCAGCCGGCGCCGGTCAGCACGATGAGAAAGCAGCCCAGCGAGAGCAGCGAGAGCAGCACGCCGAGGAACAGCCAGGCGCGCAGCAGCATCGGCCTGCTGATCACGTTCTCGCTGCGCTTGCGCGGCGGGCGGCGCATGATCCCCGGTTCGGCCGGGTCGCGTCCGAGCGCCAGCGAGGGCAGCGTCTCGGTGCCGACGTCGAAGGCGAGCAGCAGCAGCACCGGCAGCGGCAGCGGGATCGAGCCGCCCGACAGCGCGTAGACGAGGAACGGGATCACCTCGGGCGTGGCGTGGGCGAAGATGTAGAGGATGAACTTGCGGACGTTCTCGTAGACGCGCCGGCCCGCCTCGATCGCCGCCACGATCGTCGCGAAGTTGTCGTCGGTGAGGATCATCGTCGCCGCCTCGCGCGCGACGTCGGTGCCGCTGCGGCCCATCGCCACACCGATGTCGGCGCTGCGCAGCGCCGGCGCGTCGTTGACGCCGTCGCCGGTCATCGCGACGACGTGGCCTTGCGCGCGCAGCGCCTCGGCGATCTGCAGCTTGGTCTCGGGCGCGGCGCGGGCGAAGATCAGCTCATCGCCGCTTGCCACGGCGTCTGCGATCTCACGCTCGTGTCCGTGCTCGAAGCCTTGGGCGTCGAGCACCCGCGCGCGCTCGCTGCCGATCCCGACTTTATGCGCGACCGCCGCCGCGGTCAGCGGGTGATCGCCGGTGATGACGATGATCCTGATCCCGGCGCTGTGGCAGCGCTCGACGGCTTGGGCGACGCCCTCGCGCGGCGGATCGAGCATCGTCACCAGGCCAAGGAAGCAGAGCTCGCTCTCGAGTTGCGCGCGCGGCTCTTGCTCGGAGGGCGCCGGCCGCTGGGCGAGGGCGAGCACGCGCAGGCCCGCGCGCGCGTAGTCCTCGACCTGCCGGGCGATCGTGGCACGCTCCCGCGCGCCGAGCGCGACCGTGGCGCCGTCTGGGGAGAGCGCGCTGGCGCAGCGTGGCAGCAGCGCCTCCGGCGCGCCCTTGGTGTGGAGGATCAGCTCGCCGCCGAGCTGGTCGATCGTGCTCATCAGCTTCAGCGCGGGGTCGAACTGGTAGACCCGGCCGCGCCCGGCCTCGCGTGCCTGGCTTGAGATGTCGGCGCCGAGCGTGCGCGCGGCGCTCAGCAGCGCAAGCTCGGTCGGGTCGCCGCTTGACTGCCCGGCATCTGCCAGGCGCGCCTGGTTGCAGGCGCTCGCACACTGGGCGAGCGCGAGCAGCGCGGGCGAGCGCTCGGTGAGGAGCTGGCCGTGCTCGGGCAGCGCGGTCTCGCCCGCGAGCGTCCAGGCGGTGAGCGGACGCATCCGGTTCTCCGTGAGGGTGCCGGTCTTGTCGGTACAGATGACGTCGGTGCAGCCGAGCGTCTCGACCGAGCTGAGGCGCTTGACCAGCGCGCCGCGGCGGGCGAGCAGGCCGACCGAGACCGCGAGCGCGAGCGTGATCACCGGCAAGAGGCCCTCCGGCACGTTGCCTGCGAGCAGCCCGACGGCGAATACCACGCTGTGTTTGACCGACAGGCCGGCGCCGAAGATCGCAAGCGGGATGAACGCGATCGCCAATGCGACGGCCACGGCCGCGATCAGCCAGGCCACGCGGCGCACTTGGCGCTCCAGCGGGCTCGGCTCCTCCTTCACTCGCTCTGAGAGCGCGGCGATCCGTCCGAGCTCGGTGTGCATCGCGGTGGCGAACACGACGGCGCGAGCCTCGCCGCCGGTGACGGTCGTGCCGCTGAACACCAGATCGCGGGCTGCGAGCCTCGGCACGTCGGTGTCTTGCAGCGCCGCGGAGCGGAGCGCCGGCTCAGACTCGCCGTTGAGGGTCGAGAGATCGACCTCGACGGCGCCGGATAGCAGGCGCATGTCGGCGGCGATGCGGTTGCCCTCCTCCAGCAGCACGATGTCGCCGGGAACGAGCGTCGTCGCCTCGACCTGCACCGGCCCGCCGTCGCGCAGCGCCGTGGCGTGCTGGGGCATGTATGCGGCGAGCGCCTCCACGGCCCTCTCGGCCTGTAGCTCCTGCACGAAGGCAAAGGAGGCGTTCAGCAGGATCACGAGCAGCACCGCGATCGCCACGGTGCCGCTACCTACGAGCAGGGAGAGCCCGGCGGCGAGCCACAAAAGCAGCGCGAGCGGGTGCGTCAGCTGCCGCGCGAGCTCGCCTGGCCAGCGCGCCCCGCCGCGGCGCTGGAGCTCGTTGGCGCCGTACTGGGCCAAGCGCCGCGCCGCCTCCCCGGAGCTGAGCCCATGCTCGCCGGTGCGCAGGTCACGCAGCAGCAGCTTGGCCGCTTGCTCGGCGTCGGGCGCGCTTGAGTCTGTGCTCAGGGCGCTCATGCGCCAGGCGCAAGCCGCTCGTGGGAGGAGATCGCCCAGCGCCCGGCGGTGATGTGGTGGCGCATTCGCGTCCCTAGCCGGCGATCAGGTCGCGGCGGACGAAGCGCTCTCGCGCAGCGAGGACCGCGAGGAGGGCGAAGCCGAGCATCAGCGCGGCGGCGCCGGTGCGAAACGCCTCTGCGGGCAAAAAGCCGATGTGCTGGAAGGGCGTCAGCTGCACGAGCCAGTGCGGAGCGCCGAGCAGCGATCCGAACAGATCCCAGACGAAGGCGAGCGCGAGCAGCGCGTAGGCGATCGCGACACTCGCGCGAGGCAGCAGCGCGAGCGCCAAGAAGCCGGCGCCCAGGAACGCGAGCGCGAGCGGTAGGCAGTTCAGGCCGGCCGCGAGCATCTGCGGGAACGAGACGCCTGCGCCTTGGAGCGTCGCCCCGGCCCATGAGCTGAGCGCAGCGGTCAGCGCGATCGCACCGGCGCCGCCGAGCGCGAGCACGAGGCGCCCGGCCAGCCACCGCGATCGCGACAGCGGCAGCGCCAGCAGGGTCTCCAGGCGCTCGGACTCCTCGCGCCGGGCGCTGGCAACCTGCGCACAGCAGAACAGGCAGACGATCAGCACGAAGAACAGGAAGTAGAGCCCGAGCACGTCAGCGGGGTTGGTGATCGAGCCGATGCCGAGCTTGCGCAGCTCGCGCGCCAGCGTTGGCGGGATGTTGCGTTCAGAAGGGCTCGTGCAGAGCACCCCGGCGATCACGCCGTAGGTCGCGGTGCCGACTAGCCAGGAGCCGAGGCTCACGCGCTCGCCGCGCAGCGAAAGCGCCGTCGGCGATGAGAGCAGTCCGGGGCGCGGCGGATGGCTGTCGGGGCTTTGCAGCAGCGCGGAGCCAACGTCGCGGGCCGCGGCAAGCCGGCGCGCGAGCCAGAGCACCAGCACGATCGCAACCGCGAACAGCAGCAGCACAAGCGGTTGTGGGCCGGTGAAGGGGCGCAGCTGCTCGCTCCAGCCAAGCGGCGTGAGCCAGCGCAGCCAGCCGAGCCCCGAGGCGGTGTCGGCGATCGTCCGCAGCGCCAGCGCGAGCCCGAGCGCGGCGGCGGCAAGCTCAAGCGCCAGGCGACGCGTGGCGGCGAGCTGGGAGACGAGCGCGCCGAGCGCCGCGAACAGCAGTCCAGGCGCGATCACCGAGAGCGCCAGATACGCCGACTGGCCGAGCGGGAGACGCGATGCGAGCAGGCCGAGCAGCGTCGCAAGCCACAAGGCGCCCGCGCCGACGCCGACGCCGAGCGCGCTTGCTGCGAACAGCCGCCCTCGCAGCGTCGGCCCGGCGAGCAGCAGCTCGCTACGCCCCGCCTCCTCCTCGCCGCGAAACGCAGCGACGGCGCTCAAAAGACCCCAAGCGCCCGCGAGGATCGAGAAGAAGCCGCCGATCCTCCATGCCGAGTAGCCGCCTACAGAGAGCAGGTCGTGAGGCGCGCCGTAAAACAGGCGCAGCATCGCGTTGTCCCCGAAGCTGTGGGCGAAGCCGAGGCGGTCTTTGACCGACGGATAGGCGGCACGGAAGCCTGCCGCGTTGGCGTAGGCCACGAGCGCGAACAGCAGCGCGAACGATGCGGTTCGCACGCGCCCGTCGCGCAGCGTCCGTCGCGCGATCGCGCCGCTCATCGCCCAGAGTGACGGTCGTAGTGCTCGAGAAAGATCTCCTCAAGCGAGGGCTCGCGGCATGAGAGCCCGACGAGCTCGTGCCTTGCCAGCTCGGCGAGCAGCGGCGCGATCTCGCCGCTGACACGCAGGCTCAGGGTGTGCTCTTCGCGACCGGTCTCGCTGACGCCGTCAAGGCACGGCAGCAGGGGAACCGGTCCGGCAAAGGTGGCCTGCACGGTGTGGGAGCTGAGGTGGCGAAGCTCGGCGAGCGTACCCTCGTCGACCAGGCGCCCGCGGCGCAGGATGCCGACGCGATCGCAGAGGGCCTCGACCTCGCCGAGGATGTGGGAGGAGAGAAAGACCGTCTGCCCGAGTGCCTTGGCCTCGTGCACGCATTCGCGGAAGGCGACCTCCATCAGCGGATCGAGACCGCTGGTGGGCTCATCGAGGATCAAGAGGTCGGCGCGCGTGCAAAGTGCGGCGATCAGCGCGACCTTCTGGCGATTGCCCTTCGACAGCGCCCTCACCCGCTTGTTGGTGTCGAGCTCGAAGCGCTCGATCAGCTGCTTGCGATAGGCGAGGTCGACACCGCCGCGCACGCTTGCGAGAAACCGGAACGTCTCCTCGCCGGTCAGCGACGGCCACAGGGCGGGCTCCCCGGCGACGTAGGCGACGCGGCGATGAGCGCTGGCCGCTTCGCGCCAGGCGTCTGCGCCGAACAGCCGCGCCGCTCCCGAGCTTGCGCGGTGCAGGCCGAGCAGCAGCCGGATCGTCGTGGTCTTGCCCGCACCGTTGGGCCCGAGATAGCCATAGACCTCGCCACGCGCGACGCTCAAGCTGAGCTGCTCGACCGCGAGCGTGGCGCCGTAGCGCTTAAAGAGCGCCTCGGTCTGAATGGGCGGCGCGGCGCTGGATTCGCGCTGCGCGCTGGCTGAGTGTTGCCCGGCTGAGGTCGCCATGCGCCAAAGAATCAAGGCGCGCTGACTTCGCTCCATCCGGGGTTTTCCGCAGGCGAGGGCGGGTTCGCCGCATCCTTGGCGCCACGTTTGGGCTCCGTAGTTCTCCGAGGGCCGAGTGCGGGCGAGCGCCGATCTCGCGGGGCGCGCGCAGCCTTAGCCTCAGAGCATGTTCAAGAAGATCCTGCTCGGCTACTCGCGCAATCAGGGGGGTCGCGACGCGGCGGTGCTCGCCGAGCAGCTCGCGGGTCTGAGCGGCGGCGAGTTGGAGGTCGTCTATCCCTACCACCCGCTGCTTGCGACCAAGCCGGCGAAGGACGTCGAGCGCGAAGTGCGAGCGGAGCTCTCTGAGCTCTTGGGCGCAAGCCCGGCGCTCGCACAGGCCCGCTACCGGTGGAGCAACTCCTCTTGGCCGATCCGCGCGCTGCACGAGCTAGCCGAGTGTGAGGAGGCCGAGACGATCGTCGTCGGCTCCACCCCGAGCGGCTTTGAGCGCCGTCACGTGAGCACGCTGGAGCGCCTGGTGCATGGCGCGCCGTGCACGGTCGCGCTCGCGCCGGCGAGCTTCTCGGCCCATCCAAGGCGCATGCGGTGGATCGGCGTGGGCTTCGCCGACACCGAGGAGGGACGCGCGGCGCTCATGCTGGCGCGCTGGATCGCCGAGCGCAGTGGCGCGAGCTTGCGCGTGCTCGCGGGGTCCGGCCTCTCCCCCATGCTGCAGAGCTACGCGGCCGCCTCGCCCGATCTTCCGGCGGCCGAAGCGGAGATGCAGAGTGAGCTGAAAGTAGCGGCGTACCGCGTGTGCGAGGAGCTGCTGGCCGGCGTCGACTACGAGATCGACGTGCGACGCGGGGATCCTTGCCAGCTGCTCGTGCACGCGAGCGAGGACTTGGACATGCTAGTGCTCGGCTCGCGCGTCTACGGGCCCCTGCGCCGTGCGCTGCTCGGGAGCGTCTCGGCCGCCGTGATGCGCGCCTCGAGCTGCCCGGTGATCGTCGCCCCGCGTGGCGCGAGCGTGGACGGAGCGCCGAGCGCGCGAGCGTCCACCGCGATCGGGGTATGAACGGTGGATGGCGCGGAACCCCGTCGTAGGTCTCAGGGCTTTGCCGCAGCCAGAAACGTCGTTTGCCCAGTGTTCAACCGGGCGGCACACGCTTAGCGTGATGACCGTGGAAACGATCGATCAAAGGCCAGCGCTCGCTGCGGTCGCCGAGCCGGCGAACGCGCCGGCGAGGCCGCTGCGGGTCGTGATCGCCGACGACCACGCGCGCATGCGCCGCGGTATGCGCCAGCTGCTGGAGGCCGAGGGCGAGATCGCGGTCGCGGCCGAGACCTCGGACTTGCAGTCGACCGCGGGGGTCGTGGCCGAGCACCGGCCCGACGTGCTCGTGCTCGACATGTGCATGCCCGACGGCTCGACGCTCAAGCATATTGGCGAGCTGCGCAAGCGCTCGCCGGGAACGCAGATCGTGATCGCCAGCATGGAGGACGCCCCCGGCTTTGCCCAGCGCGCACTGACTGCCGGCGCTCTCGGCTATGTGCTCAAGGAGTTCGCTGACGCCGATCTCCCGAGCGCCGTGCGCGCGGCGGCGCGCGGCGATGAGTACCTCAGCCCGCAGATCGCCGGGCGCATCAGCGTGGTTCGCCAGGCGCTGACCGAGGGGCGGCTGACCGCGCGTGAGACCGAGGTGCTGCGGCTGATCGCACTCGGCCACACAAACGTGGAGATCGCGCGCAGCCTGGAAGTATCGGCGCGCACGATCGAGACGCACCGGGCGAACATCCACGAGAAGCTCGGGCTTCGCACACGCGCCGAGCTGGTCCGCTACGCGCTGCGCTGCGGGCTGCTGGAGACTTGAGCGCGCGTGCAAGGCGAGCTGCGCTGCGAGCACTGCCGTGATGTGATCGGCGTGTACGAGCCCGTGGTGACGATGATCGACGGCGAGCCGCTGCGGACCTCGCGCGCGGTCGCACTCGGGCACCTGCGCGGCGCGCCTTGCTTTCACGAGGGGTGCTTCAAGCGCTCGCGGAGCACCGGCGAGGAGCCGGACGGCGCGGGCTCGGTTGCGTAGTTTGCCCCACGCCCGCGGGGGTGTTCTGCGCTCGCCTGCGCCGCGGCGCGAACGTAGGCTGAAGGCGATGTCAGTTCAGCGACTTGGCAGCGAGCACATCGAGCCCGAGGACGCGCAGGCGGGCGACTGGATCGAGGTCGACAGCACGCGCGGCGGCTCCCCTCGCCACGGAGAGGTGCGCGAGGTGATCGGCGAGGGCCATCACCTGCACCTGCGCGTAGGCTGGGAGGACGGGCGCGAGTCGCTGTTCTACCCGGCGCACTCGGCTGCTCAGGGCGTGATCGTTCACCGGGCTTGTGCACGGGAGCGCCTGACGCAATGAGCGCCGGCGCTGACAGCGGGCACGTCGAGCGGCATGATCAGTTGCTCGATCGCCTGCACGAGCTGCGCACGAGCTTGCCTATTCTCGCCACCGAGCCTCAGAGCGCCCGTCCGCCGACGGCCCAGCTGCGCGCCGAGGGCAAGCGCTTGGTCCATCGGATCAGAGAGCTGAAACGCAGGCAGGCGCAGATGGGTCGCTCAGCGCGCCAGCGCGGGCAGCGGCGCGTAGGCGATCAGGCGCGCGTCGGCCTCGCCGAGTGAGCGGGCAGCCCGCCGGCCGGCGGGCAGATGAGTGGGTTGTCCTCGCAGCAGCCGGCGTCAGAAGATGGCAAGCGGCCCGTTGCTTTGCACGAGCCGCTTGACCATCTCGACGGCGTGGGGTTGGCCGTCAGGGTGTCTGGCACGGCAGCGCCCTAGAACAGGCCTGCCGGCTGCTCATCGTAGGAGACGAGCAGGCACTTGGTCTGCGAGTAGTGATCGAGCATCATCTTGTGGTTCTCGCGGCCGACGCCTGAGATCTTGTAGCCGCCGAACGCGGCGTGCGCGGGATAGAGGTGGTAGCAGTTGGTCCACACCCGCCCGGCCTTGATCGCACGCCCCATGCGGTAGGCGCGGGCGCCGTCGCGCGTCCAGACGCCGGCGCCGAGTCCGTAGAGCGTGTCGTTGGCGATCGCGATCGCCTCGGCCTCGTCTCTGAAGGTCGTGACCGCGAGCACCGGCCCGAAGATCTCCTCCTGAAAGACGCGCATCTCGTTGTGCCCGCGAAGCACGGTCGGCTGGTGGTAGTAGCCGCCTACGAGCTCTCCCTCCATGCTCGCCCGCTCGCCGCCGATCAACACCTCGGCGCCCTCCTCGCGGCCGATCTGGACGTAGGACTCGATCTTTTCGAGCTGGGTCTGGGAGACCTGGGGGCCGAGCTGGATGTGCGGGTCCAGCGGATCGCCTTGGCGGATGTGCTCGATGCGGCGCAGGCACTCGTCCATGAGCTCGTCGTAGATCGACTCCTGGATCAGCGCGCGCGAGGGGCAGGTGCAGACCTCACCCTTGTTGAAGGCGAACATGACAAGTCCCTCGATGGCCTTTTCCAGCGCGTAGTCGTCCTGCGCGCAGACGTCCTCGAAGAACACGTTGGGCGACTTGCCGCCGAGCTCGGTCGTGGAGGGGATCACGTTCTGCGCGGCATAGCCCATGATCAGGCGACCGGTGACGGTCTCTCCGGTGAAGGCGATCTTGGCGATGCGCTCGCTGGATGCCAGGGCGCGGCCGACCTCGGCGCCCGAGCCGTTGACGATGTTCAGGACGCCCTCGGGCAGGATCTCGCCGATCAGCTCAGCGAGCTTGAGGATCGACCAGGGCGTCGGGCTCGCGGGCTTCAGAACGGTGCAGTTGCCGGCGGCGAGCGCCGGCGCGAGCTTCCAGGCGGCCATCAGCAGCGGGAAGTTGAAGGGGATGATCTGCCCGACGACGCCGAGCGGCTCGCGGAAGTGGTAGGCGACGGTGTCCTTGTCGATCTCTGAGATCGCGCCCTCCTCGCCGCGGATCGCGCCGGCGAAGTAGCGGAAGTGGTCGATCGCCAGCGGCAGGTCTGCGGCGAGCGTCTCGCGCACCGGCTTGCCGTTCTCGTAGCTCTCGGCGACGGCGAGCATCTGCAGGTTCTCTTCGATCGCGTCGGCGACGCGGTTCAGCATGCGCGCGCGTTCGGCCACAGAGGTCTCACCCCAGGCGTCCTTGGCCGCGTGAGCGGCGTCGAGCGCGAGCTCGACGTCCGCGGGCGTCGAGTCTGCGACTTCGCAGAATGGCTGACCGGTGCGCGGGGTCAGGTTCGGGCGGTAGCGGCCCTCCAGCGGCGCCACCCACGCGCCGCCGATGAAGTTCTCATAGCCCTGCTCGCATTGCACGAGGCTGCCGGGGGCTCCCGGCGCGGGGTAGGCGTGCTGCTCGATCGTCGCCACGGCGTGTCCTTTCCTCCGGCACGGGTCAGAGCTCGAAGACAAGGCGCGCCGTGCCGGCCGTGCCGTCCTCGACTTCGCGGAACGCCTCGTTGACGTCCTCCAGCCTGCGCGTCTCATAGAGCACGCGCGTGCGCCCGTCCTGATGCAGGGCGAAGACCTCCTCGAGGTCGTGATGGGTGCCGACGATCGAGCCCTTGATCGTGATCCCGTTCAGCACGGTCTCGAAGATCGGCAGCTTCACGAAGTTCTCAGCGGGCAGCCCGACGAACACGAGCGTGCCGCCGCGAGCCATCGAGGCATACGCCTGCTCGAAGGCACTCGGCGAGACGGCGGTGGCGATCGCCACGTCGGCGCCGCCGAGCTGCTTGATCGCGGCGACGGGGTCCTCGACGGCGGCGTTGATGGTGTAACTGGCGCCGAGCTCGCGTGCGAAGTCGAGTTTGTCCTGGTGGATGTCCACGGCGACGACGGTGCAGCCGGCGATCTGCGCGTACTGCACGGCCATGTGCCCGAGTCCGCCGACGCCGAACACCGCGGCGAGCATCGAGGGTCGCGCGCCTGAGACCTTCACGGCCTTGTAGGTGGTGACGCCCGCGCAGGTCAGCGGCGCGGCGGCGAGCGAGGGCACGGCGTCGGGCACCTTGACGACGTGGCGGGCGAAGCCGATCGCGTACTCGGCGTAGGCGCCGTCGATCGAGTAGCCGCTGTCGAGCTGGCGTTCGCAGAGCGTCTCGCGCCCGTCGTTGCAGTAGCGGCACTCCCCGCAGGCGTAGCCGAGCCACGGGATCGCGACGCGGTCGCCCTCGGAGACCGAGCCGTCGACGCCGCGGCCGAGCGCCTGCACGCGCCCGATGCCCTCGTGCCCAGGCACGAGCGGCAGGTGCGGCTTGACCGGCCAGTCGCCGTGGGCAGCGTGGATGTCTGTGTGGCAGAGCCCGGATGCCTCGATACGGACGAGCACCTGGCCGTCCTCGGGCGAGCGGACCGGGCGCTCCTCGATCGTCAGTGGTTCGTGGAAGTGGTGAACTACGGCGGCCTTGGGCATCTGCGTCTCCTTGATCTGGGCGTGTCGCCAAGCTATGGATGAGGCGCGAGCGGATCATCGGTGCGGACTGCTGGATCCAGGCCGCGGTTTCTACGGACGGGCGAGGCACTTCAGAGCGCATGCAGGCAGCGCGCCGGCGGGCTGGAGAGACCACCCGCCGACGCAGTTGCGAGACGCGGCCCCTTCAGGCCGCGGCCGGGGTGATCTCGATCCGCCGCCTGGAGTCCTGCTTGGGCAGCGGGATCGTCACCTCGACGACGCCGTCGCGGGTACTCGCCGTGATCTCCTCGGCCGTCACGCCGGCGGGCAGCGCCAGCGAGCGGCTGAAAGCGCCGTAGCGGCGCTCGCGGCGCAGGAAGTCCTCCTGGCGCTGCTCACTTGAGGACTCGTGCGAGCCCGAGACGGTAAGGACGTTCTCCTCGACCTCGACCTTGACCTCCTCGGGCGCGATGCCCGGAACGTCGGCGCGCAGCACGAGGTTGCCGTTCTCGCGCACGACGTCGATCGGCGGCTGCCAGTCGGCCTCGGGGCCGGCGAGACCGAACGCGCGGTCCAGCCTGTGGCGCAGCTCGCCGAGCTCGGCGAACGGTTCCAAGCCGGTCAAAGGGCGTGCCATGTGCTCTCTCCTTTTCTTCGCTCAGGGGGTTCTCGGCGAAGCTAGCCGGCAGACCCGGGCGCGCACATCGGGACTTGCCCGCAGTGCGATCGGTAGTTGGGCCGGATGACCCGAGCGCAAGAGCACGCGAGGCTACCCGCAAAGCCGACCGCGAGGAGCCTCGATGCACGACTACGCCTCAAAAACGATCGGCGGCAGCGCCGAAGAGTGCGAGAGCTGGCTGAAGCAGCTCGCCCACGAGCTCGGCTCCGAGGACCACCAGGAGGCCTGGCGGGTGCTGCTCGGCACGCTGCGCACGTTGCGCGAGAGCCTGCCGCCGGAGGAGCTCGCAGCACTCGGAGAGCAATTGCCGGTCCTGATCCGCGGCCTCTACTACGAGGGCTGGGATCCCGCGGCAGAGGTGCACGGCCTGGAGGACGTCGACGGCTTCCTGCGCCGCCTTGCGCTGGCCGCCGACCTCGGCGGGGAGACCGAGGCATCGCTGGCGCTCGCGGCGGTGCTGCGCCTGCTCGTGGCGCGGACCTCGCTGAGCGCGAGCGGCGGTGCGCTCTCGCACCTGCCGGGCAGGCTCGGCGCGCTCGTGAGCGCCTAGGCGGAGTGGGCGGCCGCGTCCTCGCGGCGCCTGACCGGCAGCCGCACGCGAACGACGGTGCCCTGCTCTGCCTGTGAGTCGATCTGAAGCTCTCCGCCGAGCAGCGCCACGCGCTCCTGCATGCCGAGCAGCCCGAAGCCCTCGCTGTCCTGTGCGGGCTCAAAGCCGCTGCCGTTGTCGCGAACCAGCAGACGCACGTCCTGTGCGTCCTCGGCGATCTCGATGACCGCACGCGTAGCCCGGCCGTGCTTGGTGGCGTTGGTGAGAGCCTCTTGGGTGATGCGGTAGAGCGCTGTCTCCAATTCGCCAGAGAGCCGCTCGGCCTTGTTTCCGCCCTCGTAGGCGAGGTCGATCGAGACGTCGACCTCAATGCCGTGGCGGGCGCTGCGCGTGGCGAGCGCTTCCAAGGCCGCCTGCACGCCGAGTTCGTCGAGCGCGGCCGGGCGCAAGTCGGTGATCAGCGCGCGCAGATTGGCGATCGACTCCTCGATCTGCTCGACGGCTTGTGCGACCGCGGCGTCCAAGCCGCCCTCCTGCTCGCTGCGCCTTGCCGCCGAGAGCCCGAAGCGAAGCGCGGAAAGGCTCTGCAGGGTCTCGTCGTGAAGCTCGCGCGCCCAGCGCTGGCGCTCTGCCTCGGCGGCGGCGACGCGCTGGCGCTGGCGCTCGGCGGCAACTGACTGCGCGGTCGCGACGGACATCGCCGCGCTGACGGCGAAGGACTCAAGCAGGCGCTCGTCCTCGGTTGAGAAGGATGGGCCGTCCTGCAGCCGGTCAAGCGCCAGCAGGACGCCGTGACTGCGCCCGCGAAAGATCAGCGGCACGACCAGGCCAGCCTCTGCCTGCACGCCGTAGTGCCCTGCGCCGTGTTCGTTAAAGCGCGCGCGGTTGAGCTCCTCCTCAAGGCGCTGCGTGCGTTTGCTGCGGATCGCCTGCTCGGCCACGGTGTCGCCGAGCGGCAGGCACTCCCCGATCAGCCCGGCCGGGATCTCCCCGGCCGCAGCGGCGACTTCAAGGCGATTGCCGCGCTCCAGCTCGATCAAGAGCGTCCTGGCGGAGACCAGCGCGCGGGCGCGCTTGGCGACCAGCTCGAGCACGACCTCGGGATCGGTCTCCCCTCCCACCGCACGTGCGATCTGCGTCGTTGCCTCAAGCGCTGCGACGGTGTGCTGGAGCTCGTCGCGATGCTCGCGCGCGCCGGTGTAGCGCCGCGCGTGGTCGATCGCCACGGCGGCGAAGTCGGCGAGCACGACGAGCGCCTGCTCGTCCTCATCGGTGAACTGCTGAGCGCCCTGCTTCTCGGTCAGATAGAGGTTGCCAAACGGGTCGCCGTCGATCAGGATCGGCGCGCCGAGGAAGCTGTGCATCGGCGGGTGCGCGTGCGGGAAGCCGTAGGAGCGCGGATGCTCTGAGACGTCGGCGAGGCGCAGCGGCCTGGGGTCCTCGATCAGCGCGCCGAGCACGCCGCGCCCACGCGGCAGCGCGCCGACCGCCGCCTGCGCCTCGGCGTCGATCCCCTTGGTGAGGAAGCGCGCCAGCTCGCTGCGCGACTCGTTCAGCACGCCGAGCGCCGCGTAGCGCGCCTCGGTGAGCTCCTGCGCGGCGCTGAGCACGCGGTCGAGCACGACGTCGAGGTCGAGCTCTGAGAGAACGCTGCGGGCAACATCGAGGATGCCCTGTGTCGCTCGGTCCATATCGCTTCGCTCGCGTGATGACCCGGCGCGAAAGGCCGGCGGCCGATGGCCGCCGTCTCGCACCTCGCGCGAGGTCATTGGAAATTGAACCACGTTTTGGCGAGTACCCGAACGGTCTGCCGAGCCCTGCGCACTTGCCGCAGTGACACTGCGGGATCGCCGCGATGGCGCGTGGATCGAGCGGGCGTAGCGTCGCCGGCATGAGTCACGCCCTCACGGCCCAGCCGGCCAATGGCGGTGGCATGCGCCGCGGTGGCGCCGGCAGTCGGCGGGGCGAGTCCTCCTCTGAGCGCGAGCAGCTGCTTGCAGCGATGAACGACGCGGCCACCTACGGGCGCTCCGGGCCGGTGAGACGCCGGGAGACGCACGCCTCGTGGGTGTTCCTCGCCGGCCGTGGCGCCTACAAGGTCAAGAAGCCGGTGAAGCTCGCCTTCCTGGACTACTCGACCGCGGAGCTGCGCCACGCCGCCTGCCGCGAGGAGCTGCGCGTCAACCGCGAGCTGGCCGGCGACGTCTACCTGGGCGTGCGCGCGATCGTGCCCACACCCGATGGTTTCGCGCTCGGGCGCGAGGATGATCCGCGGGCAGTCGAGTACGCGGTGCAGATGCGCCGCTTTGAGGAGTCGCGCACGCTGCGCGGGTTGATCGAGTCCGGCGAGCTTCAGGAGCACGACTTGCGCGAGGTCGCGCGCACGCTCGCGCGCTTTCACGAGCGCGCTGCGCCGGTGAGCGGCGCCGGCCCGGCGCAGCTGCTGTGGCGCTGGCAGGAGAACTTGCAGGAGCTTGAGCGACTGGTGGACCCGGCGACGTGGCGCCTTCACCACATGCGCGAGTTCGGCCACGCATTCATCAGCGCGCACACCGCGGAGATCAACCAGCGCCTGCGCGCCGGCCTGGCGCGCGACTGCCACGGGGACCTGCGCTGTGAGCACGTGCTGCTCGAAGACGGCGTGCGGGTGCTCGACCGGATCGAGTTCGACCCGGCGCTGCGTCATCTGGACGTCGGCGCAGATCTCGCGTTCCTGTGGATGGATCTGCAGGCGAGCGGGCAGCCGCAGGCGGCACGCCGCCTGCTGGCGGAGTACCGCAAGGCAGGGGGCCGAGCAGGCAGCGATGCGCTGATCTGCTTCCACGCGGCCTACTGGGCGCTGGTTCGCGCGAAGGTCGAGCTGCTCGGCTGCGGCGGCTCGGCGCGCGCCGAGCGGTTGCGCGAGCTGGCCGAGCGGCTGTGCTGGCGCGCACGCGGCGCGCTGGCGGTGATCCTCTGCGGGCCCACGGCGAGTGGCAAGTCGACGCTCGCGGCCGAGCTCGCCCGGCGCTCGGGCCTGCCGGTGCTGGCCTCTGATCAGATCCGCAAGCGCCTGGCCGGTGTCGGCTGCGATGAGCGCGCCGGCGCAGAGCACTACAGCGCCGAGTTCACCGCGGCGACCTACCGGGCGCTCGGGCACGCCGCGCACGCACGGCTCTCGCACGAGGAAGGAGTGATCCTCGATGCGACTTGTCGCACCGCCGAGCAGCGCGCCGAGCTGTTCGGCGCCCTCGGCGAGGTGTCCGATCAGCTGCTGTTCGTGCACTGCGACGTGAGCGCGCTGTGCGCGCTTGAGCGAGCGCGGGGACGTATGCGCGAGGCCCACCGCATCTCAGACGCCACACCGCAGATCGCGGCCGAGCAGCATCGGGGCTTTCAGCCGCCGCGTGAGCTGCCCGCACAGCTGACGCTGCGCCTTGACTGCGAACAGCCGGTCGCGCGCCAGGCCGACATCCTCACCCGCACCCTGGACCGGCGCATGGCGCTCGGCGCGCGCGGCGTGCCGACTACGTAGTTCACCACGCCAGACGAGCGGCTTTACTCGGCTGCCCGGCGGCGCCAGCGAGCTTAGCCTCGCTGACATGACTACTCCTAACGGCAACTCACAGAAGCTCCGGGTGCTGATCGCCGGCGGCGGCGTGGCGGCGCTCGAGGCCGCGCTTGCGCTGCAGCACCTCGCCGCCGACCGTGTGCAGGTGAGCATGCTCGCCCCCAACGAGGAGTTCGTCTACCGCCCGCTGACGGTCGGCGAACCGTTCTCCTTCAGCGGCGCGCGGCACTATCCGCTTGAGCCGATCGCACGCGATTTGGAGGTCGAGCTGATCAAGGGCACGCTCTCCTGGGTGCAGCACGAGAAGCGCCTCGCGCACACCGGCGAGGGAGAGGCGATCCCCTACGACGCGCTGGTGATGGCGCTCGGCGCCCGCATCTCGCCGCGCTACAAGCACGCTCTGACGATCGACGACCGCACGATGGAGCAGACGCTGCACGGTCTGATCCAGGATGTCGAGCTCGGCTACGTCAAGAGCATCGCCTTCGTGGCGCCGGGTCGGATGGCCTGGCCGCTGCCACTGTATGAGCTCGCGCTGATGACGGCAGGACGCGCCTTCGACATGAATGTCGAGCTGCCAGTGACGATCGTGACGCCCGAGCAGAGCCCGCTGGCGATCTTCGGCGAGGAGGCCTCGCGCCACGTGGCAGAGCTGCTCGAGCGCTCGCAGATCAAGACGATCACCTCCGCCTACGCGGAGATCCCCGAGCAGGGCGAAGTCGTGATCCACCCGGAGGACCGCCACGTGCGCGTGGAGCGGGTCGTGGCCCTGCCAGAGCTCTACGGGCCCTCCGTGCACGGCTTCCCGCTGAGCACCGACGGTTTCATCCGCGTCGATCGCTTCGGGCAGGTCCCCGACTGCGGGCCGCTGTTCGCCTGCGGGGACGCGACCGACTTCGCCGTCAAGCAGGGCGGCGTGAGCGCTCAGCAGGCAGACGTCGTCGCTGAATCGGTCGCGAAGCTCGCCGGCGTTCAGATCGAGCCCAAACCGTTTCACCCGGTGCTGCGCGGGATGCTGATGACCTACGAGCACCCCTACTTCATGCAGGCGCAGATCACCGGCGGGCACGGCTTTGCCTCGCAGTTCTCAAAGGAGCCGCTGTGGGAGCCGGTGGCGAAGATCTCCGCCAAGTACCTGGCGCCGTACCTGGACTCGCTTGATCGCGAGCGCGCGGCAGCGTGAGCGCGCACGCGGCAAGGACGGCCAGCACCGCGCCTCGGCCGACGGCGCGGTGCCTGGTCGTCGGCTATGACGGGCGCCCGGCCGCGCAGGCCGCCACCTGCTGGGCGGCCAGGCAGCTCGGCGAGCAGGGACGCCTGGTCGTGGTGCAGGCATCGAGGCCGCTGCACGCACCAGCCGCGACCCTCGGCACGACCCAGCAGCGCCGCCGCATGGCCGGTGCGAGGCTCAATGAGCTGCTGCTGGAGGCGCCGGCGGAGCTGCTGGACTGCGAGCTTGAGAGCGAGGTCTCAGACCGCGAGCCGGTCGGCGCGCTGATCGAGGCCGCCGAGCGCCACGGCGCGGAGGCGATCGTGCTCGGCGCTCAGCCCCACTCCACGCTCCAACGAGCGATCGGGAGCGTCACCACTGAGCTGCTCGCGCGCTCCCCAGTGCCCGTGACGGTCGTGCCTGCCCGCTGAGCAAAGACGAGACGGCGCCGAAGTCACCCGCGATTGCGGCTAGGCGGGACGGTAAGACTCGAACTGAAGACACCACGATCGACACTCGTGTGGTCTTTGATTCGAGGCTCGCTAAGGGGCTGACTATCCACGCCGATCCCGCATAGGTAAGCCATTTCTGCCCGAGAAGGCTTCTCGAGACGCACCGACGGCAGACGCTTTCTGTCACGGGTTTGTGCCGACGTTTGTGCCGACGACTGCTTTCGTCGACCTAACGAGGCACCGCTAGCGATCCCGAAAAGATGCTCATTTGCAGCGAGTTTCTGATGGCGAGACCCGGATTCGAACCGGGGACACCACGATTTTCAGGGGCGGAAACCGCCCACCGACCC
>Ga0335072_10002063_pt1 | contig 31704 bp, 23 predicted proteins | sample Lox_Sample_21_FD_206725 | JGI IMG/M metagenome (GOLD analysis project Ga0335072, IMG submission 206725) | Soil microbial communities from Loxahatchee National Wildlife Refuge, Florida, United States - Lox_Sample_2.1 | ecosystem: Environmental > Terrestrial > Soil > Wetlands | place: USA...
CCTAGCGGTCACCCTAGCGGTCACCCTAGCGGTCATCCTAGCGGTCATCCGACTAATCCCCCCCACCCCGACAGGACAGACCCGCAGGGTCTGTGAAAGAAATAGGTAAGGGGATGGGGGAATGGGGTGTTTAGATTGATGTGGACAGGCTGACTGAGGCGTCGGTTTTTTAATTGTAGACGGCGCCCCGTCAAATCCAGGGGAACAGTGTTAGTATTAAAATTGGGGTTGGGTCTAGGGTTAGGGTTAGGGTTGTATGTGTTAGGGTTAATGCCTGGGCTATACTAACGGCCCGCATCTCCGTACATAACTCAGGATTAGTTAGCCTTGCCAACCGCGCTTGGTCAACAGGCACGTATTTTTGTATTAGGGTTAGGGTTAGGCAATGCTTTTGGCCCGCATCTCCGTAATGTGACTTATGGCTTAACGTACGCGAGAATAGTAGCTCAGAGTTTCTCTTTCGACGTTCAGTTGACCATGGAAGCGTTCTTTACGGGTTCCTAAGGCCGAGCCTTGCTTGGAAAGCGCTTTTGGAGTAGTGATATTGGCAACGAAATTGTTAGCAAGTCAAATCGCGTGTAAAACTACTTAACCGGCCTGCTAACCAAGTTGTTCTACTCGAGAGAACACAGCTCACCATGTTTGAGTCGTTAGCGTTCGCTTAGGGGCTATTTTCACATGTTCAACCATCTGTGAAGCGCCAAACAAGCTTAAAAGGCGTGGTCTTTTTCGGTTCACGCTTTGCCATTTGAAAGTTGCTCAGCCGTGAAGATTGTCGTGCAACGTTCTGCTGAAAGTCTGTGTAGCTCTCCCTGGTAGTTCTTCCTGTTGCCGTACGGTTGTCTCCGCTTCGTCTGACGTTTTCGTTGCGTTGTGGTCTGGTTTTAACAGCTAAGAGGCCTTCGCCATCCAGCTTCTGTTCTAGTCCGCACCTGTGTCTTATACACGGTTTGTGCTTTGGGAGCGGCTCTCCTAAGCGAAGCTTGGTGTTTCGGACGCTTTCCAAAGCGGTGGTGAGCTAAGCGAACTGCCGTTGAACTTGTTGGCCTCTAAGGACAGCAGCGTGGTTTCTGGTTAACTTGACTGTCGACGAACACTCTAGGAGGCGGTTGAATGACAGCAGACTGGTGTTGCGGACCGAAAGCGTAGCTTCTGAGGGCATTTGTTGACGAATTCTTTGCCTTTTGTTGCCGAAGCAGTGACCTTGATCTCCTTGGCTTTTTCTATCTTCAAGACGTTAGAGATAAGTTGCGTTTGAGATTCAGTCATGTCTGTCGAATCGTATCCTACACCGTATGAGTGTCCAGAGCTCCAAAGTTATAGAAGAAAACCTATCCGTGAGTTTTGAGTTGAAAATTTCATATTTTGGCATACGTTGGTGAATTGAAGAACAAAATTGACCATGATACAAAAGATAGAAGTGATTGAACCAGTTGGAATTCGTCTATGCATACAAATCTTTGAAAGATAAAACTTTCAAACTATTGACATCTACTAATCTTGATTTGCAACGGTCTCGAGTGACTCTTTGAAAATTTGACAAGCTTGTGATAATTCATCTTCAGTGATGACAAGAGGAGGAATGAATCGAAGTACATCAAAGATAGAAGTACTTAGCAAAAGCATATTTCTCTTCAAACATTCTTGAACAACTTTTGGACCAATTGGAGAATCACGATTCACAAATTGAAGACCAACCATCAATCCACGACCACGAACATCTTCAATGAGAGAACCTGCTTTGGTTCCGGAATCCTTTAGACCATTCAGGAAACCATATAGTTGCTTGGATCGTACTGCAACATTTTCGAGAATTTTTTCATCTTTGAAAACTTGAAGAACGGCTTTTGCTGCTGCACATGATACAGCATTACCAGAATAGGTACCACCCATTGTTCCTGGTTTTTGACGACTCATAAGTTCATTTGTACTTGCAATACCGGAAAGTGGAAAACCATTGGCGATTCCTTTTGCAAATACAAGAATATCAGGACGAACTCCACTATCTTCAATAGCCCACATGGTTCCAGTTCTTCCCATTCCAGATTGTACTTCATCTACAATGAGTAGAATACCATGTTGATCACAAACTTTTCGGATTCCATGTAAGAATTCGGATGGAGCTGAAACATATCCACCTTCTCCAAGTATAGGTTCGATTATTATTGCAGCTGTATCTGAAGGAGCAGTTTGTTGTTTCAGTGTGAGTTCAAGTTGAAAAATCGATTGCCTGATGAGTTCTTCAATTGGTGTATTGACTGGTAATCCGAATTGACTGTAGTACGGGAAAGCAGTCATAAATACTCCTGGCATCAATGGACCATGACCTTCTCCGTAAATAGTTTTGCTTCTGGTCATTGCTGATGTTGCTGATGTTCTTCCATGATAAGAACCTTGCATAACAATGATATTTTGTTTTTTCGTTGCTGCTCTTGCAAGTTTGACTGATGCTTCAACAGCTTCTGCTCCTGAATTCCATAGAAAGATCGTATCAAGTGATGGATGTGGTAGAACCGGTAGTAGATCATGAATCAATGCAATTTGCGACGCGGAGAATCCAATATTGACTTGAGTATGAGTGATTTTGTTGCATTGATTTACTGCAGCTTCGGAAACTTTTGGATGACAATGTCCAAGATTGACAACACCAATACCAGAAGTCAGATCGAGAAATCTTTGACCTTTGTCTGTAGTGATGAAAGAACCTTTTCCATCTTCGAATACGAATTTGGTGAGTCTTCCAATACCTCTGGCGATATGTTGTTCTCCGAAAGTCGCTGAATCGTAGCTGTTGTATCGGACTTGCGTCGTTGAGATGGTACGAAGATACGGCCTTATAGACCTCAAATTGGTTGTCAATGTACGTTTTACTACATTCATCGCCATGTTGACGAGTGAAAACAGACTGAAAGTACGCAGAGTGGAATCTGTCGGGTTTGAGTTCACGATGATGTTTTGAAGGAAGTTCGGATACACCGACTAAATTCAGCTAGCGTGTTGCATTTCTGGATTATTAATACACACCACGTGGGCTGCAGATATCTTCAATCTTTCGCAATTGATTCAATGGTTTGCGTCTTGTGTCTATTCGAAGTTAATACTTAGAAGTAGCATTTCATACTCAAAATCGAAGTTAACCGGTATCCATGGATGAAAAATCTCGAACTCTGTATCCTTGTCACAATTCTTGGTCATAACTTTGGCACGATGATCACAGCCATAGAAAATCGCGGATCTCGTCGATACCGGAGCTCATCGGATCACAGACTCAACTACTTAATCACTATGGTGCCGTGCATTGCAAGATGCTCAGAGCTTTCTCGAGCAGAGAAGGGCTATCCGAAGTTGGGAGAGTCGCTTTTCTGTGAAAGAGCGAGCGATAGCTACCTTTTCGAAGACTGTCCTCCTTCAAATTTATGCTCACGTCTTCAACATATCTTCTATATGAAGTCAAAAACTCCTCTGGATCTACAGGAATCACCTGAAGGCCTTATGATCTTCGGCGCGCGTATTCTACAAAAAAATCGACCATCATGTAGAAAGTTGGCAGAAGAGTCTCAACGAGAACTTTCTCGCAACCGAAGCCGTTTAGGTCGTTTGATTTTATCTGGCGCTCAAAAGGCATTGGCTGACAGTAACCTTCCAATCGATCGAATAACAGCGAGCACAATTGATGCACATATTGACATTCGGAACATTCCACAAGCTAATGCTGATAGAACGGAGTCAATGTAGTACTGAGTACTATAAGAGAGTGTGGCACTGGGACGAAGATTACTTACCAGATGAAAACCTAGCGTTCTATCTGTAATATAATGAAAGATCTCTCATTCTCAGGAGGTTCTCGAAGATTCTTCACTTTTCTGAGCATTAGACACAAAGATCACTATTAAGAAGTATTACTTTTAAAGTACCTTCTTTTCTATCATTGAAACTCAAACTTTTATCTTAGAACTTTAAACTTCAATGGCTCTATAAAATGCTCGACTTTCATTTCCTTCTACTACCTTCGCAATAGGTAATAGAACTGCATTTTTATCATGTTGTTGCTTTTGAAGTTGATGAACATAAATTTGAGCAATTTTGAACCATATAGCTCGTTCTCTTTTACTTGCTTTTTGACCTTGCCAAACCCAAATCGAATTTCCTACATCCAAAAGAAATATGTCATTTGAATCTAGATCTGACATCTCAATGACTTTTCCATCTTTGACAAGATCGAAGGTAATATCACCAGTATCATCACTGATCCGAAAAAGTTTCCGTCTAGTCGAATCAGATACAATTTTCGAATCTTTCAATGGTTGTATAGGTTTTGGAGCATCGAAATTTGAGATTTGAATGTTGTTTCCTCCAAGTAGACCAACAATAATACCAGATCTTGGTTCAATTTGTGAAATAACTTCAACATCAATATGTTTCGCAATTGTTATATCATTCACAACTTGAGCAGCTCTTGCTTTTTCCATTGGACTACAATTTTTCCCTTGCCATACCCAAATTTTGTCGTGTTTTTCAAGAATGAAGACATCATTATCATTCAAACTTTGCCAAGTTGGTTCAACTTCGTATACAACAAGTGAATTTGCATGACTTTTGAAGACTCGTAGTAACATCTTTGTTTCTTTTGGTATCTCTGGTTCCACATGTCTGAATCCAGATTGAATACCACCGGAAAGAATTTTCAAATGTGGAAACAATGCCAAAAATGTATCGGATGGTTGTGCTTGAATTTCACGATGTTGAGTTGCAACACCTTTTAGAAATTCATCAAGTTCGACTGTTTTATATGCAGCCGTTCCTGCTTCATCTTGAGAAGTGTTGTTTCCAAGCCAAAAGAAGATATCGTGTGCGAGATTTTCCGGTTCATGATTTTTGCCAACGTTGTAGGTATGCAAGACAATATAGCTGTCTCCATCATAGAACTGACCAGTTCTATCTTTTGGCCATGGAATGACTTGAAAATCTTCGATTCTCCAGACAAATAATCCAGATTCTCGTCCAATTTTGCCATCATTCCATGCAGGTTCCGTTGCTGCTGAAGAGTGCTTGACTTTGTGATCAATATCGGTGCCAATTAGCTCGACGTTGCTATCTTTGACATCATACTGCTTGAGATGAGCTAGTCCGTCCTGTGGTGGCATTGTAAAACTTCAAATCTTCGATAGGTAGTAGATCAACTCAACGTCTTGCGTCGCTAATATCAGCTGTAGAAGCAAAGAAACACGGTAGTTCATGAACGCGATTACGCCGAAGCTCGCTTATAGCCTTGGCATGCACTACATGCGTCCAATATGCCAAGAATTCCCATTGGTGATGGCTTTGACGTGGTCGCTGGAAGTACATACTTACATTCAACAACATCTTATCAGGAAAACGAATCGTCACGTACTGCATTTGAGAAAATGAACTGATTTCAGTCATCAATACTTAGCTAATCTATGTCGGAAACTTGTTCCATGTGCATGTGGAAGGTTCTCGTATTGGGTATCGTCTAAGGATCTTGTATTAGGTATCGTCTAAGTATCTTGCAAGAATACAAGACGAACTTTACTGTAAATGAATACCTTATTATACTAATCTCGACTCTTCTTATTCTTCTCTTTGTATGATCCATTATCGCTTTGAACTTTTTGGCCGTTTAGGTGACACGTACCTTCAAGTGATCCAATTCTGCAATATATGGTTTGTCCAACCTCACATCTTATCATAAGGAAGACTCACGAAGCACCATTCTCATAGCTTCATAACGAATCACTTCATAATGTTCAATACATAGAAATCACTACAGAAGTTGATTCTATTCAATCATCTATTCTTTTGTCGAGGTAGGTGACCCTAAATCACTGCTCAGTACAATAGCTTCGAGATGTTTTATTGATTATTCTTCAATGATCTTTGATGATTCAAGAAAATCATTCAAGAATAAAGTGTTGTTCTCGTGCTGACAGACGGTACTCTCTTGAGCCAATTAGCCTGACGACGTTCGTAAACTTCTGTAAGAACATCCTCAGAAGGAATTTGCTCTTCCAACAATCCATAATAAAATTGATTTAGAATCGTCAGAGGTGGTACATGAGTATCATTTGCCGTTGGTTCGATAGGTTGTTTTCCATTCAGTTCCGAAAGCCAGTTTAAGATGTCATTTGCTAACTTCGGAAATATTGGACGGTATGACATCGGGAGGTTCCACATTACAATCGGAGTATACCTAAGATCAAAAAGAGAGCGCCATCCTCTGGAGGGTGATTTGAGAGTATGGTACATTTGTCCATTTTTTCGTATGGCCTCTATAGTTTTGATCACATCTTGTAGTGATTTTGGTTGATTGCTGGAATGAATTACGAAAATGCAGAGGTCGTGCCAATAACCAACTTTGGGATTTGAAAAGTTGGCTCCCTTGCGCGGTACGTCTAATCCTTCGACAAGAACCATCCCATTGGTTGAGTTTATGATTTCCTCATCCCATGGCTCATAGCTCGTTCGGAGCATTTTCCACGGTTGGGACATTAATATCGCATCCACCAAATCCGAACTAAATTCGGGTGTACTGTCCTTATGGCCTCTTAGGGGAGAGGTTAATCGGTGTGGCCTACCACTCTGGGTACATCGTAGACATTCAGATGCAACATGCTTTTGATCATCCGGAATGGTAATAACATTTTCGAACACCCGGCAGAAGCGGAAATATGCCATGGCAGTCGTATCCTCGTGTCGACGCTTCTCTGACTTTGTTTGAAACTCCTTGAACAGACTCCCAACCCGAATCTTGTCCACTATTGTGCGCTGAATAACTTTGAGGTGTTTCTCGATCACATAGCCTTGAGCCCATAAAGCATTGTAATCGAAGTCTATAACATTTTCCAATTCACGCTTTATGCACCAAGCAAACGACTTTGCGGATAGAGCTGCGAGTAACGATTGACTTGAAGATGCTGACGATAGACAATTGAGGCATTCATGAAGCATAGTATCATTCAACCGAGCCGCCCATGTTTCTGAAGTGGCCAGAAATTCTGGAATGGAGATCTTGTAATTGGCGAATTTTGCGAGACCATTGAAAGCCTTGCTGGTAACCGCCAAATAGGTGATCTGTTTCTCAATCTCCCACGAAGAACTGAGGAAGCATTCGAAAGAGATCAGGCAATAAAATTTTTCGTCTGGTGGTAGGGTCGGAGTTTTGCTAGTAACTGTGACATCTCCAACCCAACTCTCCTCTAGAGCTTGAATATCGCTACCAGACAAGATGATAGCATGTTTCTTCCACTTAGGCCGTTCAATTTTATTAGAATGTCCAGAGACTTCATAAATAAAGCATCTCAGGATGTCTCTAGCTGTTGCTTCCTTGCTCTTTGCTTTATCAAAGTTATTTTTGATGGCCTCTTGAAGGAATTCATCGACATCGTGATCCGTCAAACATACGCCAGTCACTTTCTGTTTAGAAAAGCTAGCTGAGCGAATTGATCCAAAATGAGTCTCTGAAATTTCAAAGGGAAGAAATTGTCGAGGTTTCGAAGTAGAATCTGCAGCCAATCCAGATTCAAACTCTTGATCGTGGTTTGGTAGAATGCCTGGAATGGGTTGTATCCAAGTTGATGCACCTTTTCGCAATGAAGGAATGTCGTTATCTAAGATGAAGCTTACTTGATCGTAAGCTTTTCCAGAAGCTATAGACTTAAGTTGTCGCAAAATGGATGGGCGGTACACATCCCTCGCCCAATCAAAGATGTAGTCGATGATAAGGAGAAGTTGTAGTGCATGATCCTTTTGCAAGATTGAGCCATTCCAAAGACGGATGACCTCCTAATTATAAGTTAATATCCTGAAGAGAAAGAAAATTTCCATTTGCGTGCTCATGAAATAGCTTACGTACATAGGATAGGTTTTCTTTATCCTTAATATAACAGCCATGAACTCTCCACTTTTCTCCTCGATATGAGAGGAACCAGATAAGTGGACCAGGACTATTAACCTGGATTGCTTTGTGCCGAAGATCGTCTTGAAGTAACAAAAGTGCTTTGATTGGAAGCGCCGTTTGGCACTGGATCTGTTCAAAGTCATCGTTGCTCTTCTCCGATTTTGCCTCGAGAATCAGGAATGGAAATAGCAATGGATCTCCTTTGTCTTTGAATATATTGGATCTGACATCCCTTCGACCACCGTCACTCGTGGGACCTTGTCTCGCGATCTGTCCCAAGAGGTCTTCAAAGTTACTAGTTTCTCGAAGTCCGTAAACGCGATCTGGTTTACGAAGGCCTTGATGAACTTTCTCTCCTGATTCAAAAAATCCCGAAAGGTCTTGAGCAATGAACTCTTCGGCTCTGTCATCGAAAAGGCGGTTGGTACCTGAATCATACCTTCCAGAGTGTTAGAAATATTGGAATATCAACAAAACAGTCCAAAGGAAATGGTTCTGTAACGTATCCGCATGCGCTTCTGAGACTGATAGATAATGCTAAACGTTACAAAGGAGTTATACAAATAAAGTCTTCATCTTATACAACGACTTCTCAAGCGTAATGAGTGTGACGAGAGTAAAACGTACATATCTAGCGGCCGATGATCTAGCGTACAAGAACAACCTTCTCGACGCTCTCTCCTACGCTTCAGATTCTCTTAGAGATCATCGTTGTCTTTCATACAAGACTCAATCTCGGAGCGCCATATTCGAGCTCTGCATCTCGGACTACTTTATTAGCAAACGTCATCCACGGCGTCTTTAAAACTCACCAAGCTACCTCAGTCTGGAATCTCAGTAGTACATGATTTTCCAAATTGAGCCTCCAACCAGCTTCATTACGCCTTTGGTCGGAAATTTCTGCTGTACGTTTCGAAAGCCATTCTGCTCGTGTTGCTGTTTGTTTCCGCCAAGGTTCCTCTTTTAACTGTGGAGTGATATTTGCTCGATAAGAATCGAAGTTGTAGTTACCGAGAGTAGCTATATCGCTGAAAGTCTCCTCGTATGGACAATTCTCCCGTACGCTATCGAAGGACCGGTTGAAGATTATTCGATTGCTTTTCATGAGCCGTCGGGACTCGCGGTCGGCATCGCCGTCATTATCTATACTCGTTGTCATTGTGAATAGGATGATTAGGGGAAAATGAAGCCAAACCATCTTAAAACGTACGATAGGATCCAAGTGCGATTCAGGGTTTGACAACTACGCCGCAATATTTCACCAATAGCAACAGGACAACGGAGACTAAATCTGGCACATGATAATTTCCACGTTCGTCTATGTCATAGTGTGTCCATAGCATGGCCTACTTTAACAGCAGAAACATGATCTATTGTTACTTGGTTGACGATCATAATGTATCCGAGCCGCCTGGAATTGATGAGATAGACGAAGACTTGAGAATCGATCCCTGCTAGGCGATAGTGAGCTGTAGATCACATTTAATCATTGTTCGAGACTGTAGATACAATGCGTCAATTTCACGGTAGGAGCGGTGGCTTGGTTGATAAATCATACCTTCTACATGTAGTTACCTGAGCACGAAACAACAACAATAATGACAATCAATCAATCTTCGTAATGATATCTCCCTTTGCCGCTGTCCATTAATTATAGTCAATATGAACGTTCAGCCGTCTCGCCACTTTTTGGTTGCAGAGCAAGCAAAGCATTCGGTATATTTTTCTCTCGACGTTGTAACCGCTACCGAATTGAAAAGTTGGGATTTGTAGCTACCATGAATCACCAACCAAATGATTCCTCAAAGTATTCAATTCGAAATCTTTGTTGTATTGCATTCATTACTGCAGATCGAGCATCATCGGCCATACTCGCCGGACCACATACAACAACCGCCATCTGCTTCCCAAATATATTGTTTGCTGCCGCAAAATCAATAATAGAGGTCTGAATATTCGGTCTTCGATATTGAATCGAAATGGACGTATTCACCTCTAATTCGAGCTGTAATTGGGTTTCGAGCGAATCGGCGGAAACGGACCCAACAGGAGATGAAGCGTTATGATTCTATTCTGTGACTTTTCGTGTTCCTTTAGCTGTGACGAAAAACTCCATTTTGATGTCAGAACGATCCCTAGCTTGTTTGAGTTCGGTTGTGTAGATTTGATTGATGAATGATGATTCTTTCGCAGAGAACATCAATTGCATTGACTTTGTCCTGACCAATTCATTCGATTTAAGAAGACTGATATGCTCTTGCAGGTAAGGATTTACCACAGAAACTCCAGTACCACCACAAATGAGTAAAACAGCTTCATACAAGACTTTCCGTCGGCAGAAGACTTACATTTATCCCTAATATGTCGTGTCCATCCATCAAATGGTCGAATCCAGAACGTAATGTGTAATTCTGCAGGAGGCTCTAACTCTGTGCTTGAAGCGTTGGTGTCCACTACGAGTTGCTGAGTGTGTACATTTGGATTCTCTACACTTTTACTACTTGTGATAATGTCATCTGATGATCTGGAGATTTCGGTGATTCTCAAATTGTTCTGTCCAGAAAATCTCCATGCTCCTAACGTGAATGGATGATTCTCCCATCCTTTCCAGGTAAACGGTTGATATAAAAAGAAATGTTGACCTGTTCTCGGTTTGAGAAACGAGCCTGGTATGACATCTATCGTAATTACATCCGCCTTAGAACTGTATATTGCAACGGCCTTTGTGACTTGGATGACATTTCGACTTTATTTGATACGAATGTTGCAATATACCATCCTAACAAAGCGTAGAACTCTGTCAAAATCCCCAATTGCCACGAGTGGCCATAGATATGGATTGTATTCTCCGTCAAAAATGGACGTATGACTGAAATTCGTTAGAAGCGTGGTATTAGCGGAAGACAACACATACTAAAACAAGCTGATTACCACTGCTACAGACATGAGAATATGAAGCAATAAGAAAATTTCGTAAGCTCTTCTCCGTAATATGATTGATGAAGCACCTAAAAGAAGACTCATGAGAATTATCGCCTATATCGTCGTCAGAAATATAGAATCAATTGACATATATGGTGATACGTACCACAACTCCCAAGTAAAACCATGCTTCAGCATATGATTCATAATAATCCTCTTTACCATCTATCCAATGCGTTAGTATCAAATATATCTCATACTTTAAGTCCATTTACCTCTCAAGTATATCACCGTATACAAGATAGAGTGAATGATGGCTTCAATCGTAGCAACTCTAGCAATGTTTCGATGAAAGATATTGAAAGTCGAAAAGCTCCAACCAGTAACCCACTGAAAGATATTATTCCTTCCAGCAAACATCCAAAGTAATGGTAAGTTCGAGTATGCTATGATTCCAGTACGGTCTGCAAGATAGCGTAATACTTGGTCAGATATAGCGGTCCAGCTACACAACTGTCAGCACAACTTCAAGGACAACTTCATAGAAAAGCATGATAGAATCAACAGCAATTAAACGGAACTTACTACAAGTTTCCCATGTATGTATCGATATTGACAGCGCATAGAATAAGGCTAAGGGACGAATACATGACAACAACTATTGATACAATACGGATAGGAAGTTTGCATCCATATATCAATCGTTGGTGATAGTTGCCAAAGGTAAAAGGTATGACCAAGTATTTTGCGACCATTTCTTGAAAACTATCGATGACAGATGGAACTAGGTACTGTGGGTGGGTAGTATTCTCAAGGTCTAATTGTTCTTGGTTTCTCGAGCGTGAAAAGTACCAGTTGATGATATTGTTGATTATGCCGATGAGAAGAATTGATCCCCAGAATCCATACATAGCAAATATAGACGATGTAAACATTCAATTGACTTCTCTTTAGGAAATTTTCTACAAACCCGTAAGTCTGATGAGTCCACATCTCGTAATCCCATGTTACCACCGTTTTGTGCATATCATCAAAGAATGAAGACGATATCAAAACAGGACTGGAATATGGTATATTTTCAGCCTGTACTTCATCAAGTGTGACAACCGGTAAGTTTTGTATATCCATTTCCGTGAGATTCGATTGAAAGTCTGAAATTGGTAGGAGCTGAATATCCGGGCCATACTCTTCGCAATACTGAGCTAGTAGTTCAATTCCAGCCTTAATTTCAGACGATGTGCAATAGATTTCTCCAGCAGCATAGATGCAAAGTACTTTTGGCGGATATTGACATGTCGAATTGTAATACACGTTCGGATTGTCACCTTCGAATATGACATAACCATATGCTTCGATGACTGTATCGAAACATACTTGATTCTTTTTGAGAGCTTTCACGTACAAAGGGCAGTAAATAACGCATAACAGCAATAGAAGATTGAGTATAATGATGCTGAAGCCGAGACTAGACCTTGGGATAGAAATTGATATGAAGGACTACTCAACTCATGAGAAACGAGGATGAGAATATGCGCTATATATCTACCAAAGAGAAAAGAATCAAAGCCTTTCTCCAGAAATCTTCCGACATCGCCATGAAGAACTGTAACAACCCGGTTAGTGAGATGTTGCCGGCGAAAAGAATGGCTACCGGGTTCACAACGTACGATGTTCTCTGCTATCATTCGATGCATGCATCAATGCTCGTCCATTGAGCACTTACATTTGATTTGAGTCATTTCTGAGATCCACAATTGCAAAGCACCTTGCGTATCACAAGGTAAAGACTTTTGATAGGCCGTTGTTTCGGCATGTCGATCTACTACGTCGTCTCCTTACTATGTACGAAAGTCAACACAAACCCATTCCAAGCTGTTTACCCAAATTGAGGCCTGGAAGTGTTAAATAGCCATAATAATCTGAAAATATGCGCAATATCATGACATAGGAAAAAAAGCGTACGTTTTGAGTGAGTACCTGGAGAACATGTCTTCTGGCAAAGCGAAAGGTCCAGAATCGAAACGATAGACGCTAAAAGTTGATCTAATCTCTTTGCATGATTAGATTGATAAGATTCATCTGATAATCATAACGTAAAATCTCCGAACTCGGAGCAAAGCCGGGTATTAAGTCACAAAAAGTGTACGGTTCTCTCCGTTCGTTAGTAAACTCACACATCATTCGGCTACAAATTTTCCAATTCACCGCCATTATAGTTCAATTTCATACTGGTTTGACTGCTGGATGGTACTAGGATTATGTTCCGGTCAGAACCTTTGCATTATCTAACAAAGAGTAACGATGTTGACATGTATCTAGATTATTGACATTCGACAACAAATGATACCAAATTTCATCCTCATAGAACGTTACCCTTGTTCTGTTTCTTATTTACATTATAGTTCTTCCAGATAGCCATCGCAGGAATACCGAGAATAATACATGTAGCTAAAATTGCCTCATACTTCTGACTTTTTCCCCATGCAACGTCAATGGCTTCTCTTATTGGACTACCGATAGGATAAGTCTTCTGAATAGCGTATCCACCAGAGTATATTGTCGTATAATTACTCTTCGCTTCAATTGGCAAAGTGTTTTGCAAAGTTGATGGGAAAATGTCGGAGTAAATGGCAGCCGAAATCGCATATCCAATGGATCCACCAACATTGGAAGAAAGACCGATAAGAGAAAGCATCATAGGAACACCATCTCTATCCACAGAAGCCATAACAGCCGTATCTTCTCCGATCACCAACGTACCTCCACCAAATGCAATAAAGATTTGACACATGATAAGATAGCCAATACCGAAATCAGCACTGCGGAAATGAATCATCAACCCAGCACCGAGAAGCATTAAAGGCAAACCGAAGAACAGGCAAGTGTACTTGAAATGATTCGTCAAGCGAACCCATATACCAAATACTACGCCCCAGAAACAGGATCCGACATTGCAAATTTCCGTCATATAACCGGCATCGCTGAAGTCGAGGTTGTATGCCACGAGAACAAAGTTGTAGAAGTATAAATCCCAAGAGTAGAAAGAAGAGTAGAGAATGGCGGCCAAGGAACATGCACCGATGGCGGTTCTTTGTCTAAAGAGTTCCCATCGAATGAATTGAACTCTCGCAAAATATGCTTCCCAGACTGCAAATATTGGGAACAGTAAAATACCGATGACTATCATGACAATGAAAGTTGCTGAACTGTATTGCGCCTTGCCGTAAGTGTTGAGAGTAAACGGCAAAAGGAATAAGATGAATGCTGCTATGAGTATGAAGCAGCCAATGATGTCGAATTCATGAAAATAGTGAACAATAGACTGAAACGCATTACGTTCACTTGGTTCACGTTTGTAAATTCCCAACTTTTCTGCTTTTCGTTGATAGAACTTGAAAACAATAACTAGTGGCATGAAGACGAAGAACATGATGATAACAAAAGAACCAAATCCCCATCTCCAAGTGGAATGTTCAATGAATGCCGCACCGAGTAAAGGAGCTGTAAAGGCAGTACAGATAAATGGTGTACTGACGAATGCAACTGCAAAAGCTCGATTACGAAGACCAGATGTATCGGCCACAAAGACGTCCATAATCAGATATACGGCATCGTAACCAATCCAATAGAGAACATAGCCTACAGCAAAGCCACTAGGTCCATTGGTAGATGCAATAACAATCATACCAAGAAGGTAGACGCATACAAAGATGAAGAAACCTTCAGCTCGACCCCAAATGTTGAGAATTTTTGCTATTGGTAGCTTCAATACTCCACCAATGATGCTCGACAAAATGTATGCGGTGATAAGTTCGGGAGCCAGAGAGAAATCTGCATAGGCAGCGTTGTTGAGCTGGATTGTAGTTCCTTGTTGAAGAGCAAGCATGAAAAACGAAAACCATATCCATGCGTATGTTCCGTATACAGCGCCCTTTGGCCAGACTAAAGCAACAGCTTCAGCTTTTTGTTGGCCTATTTGAGCGTCTTTGGTGACATTGTCGGGATTAAGCTCAACTTCTTTCTCATTGCGTGCTTCCAAGCTTAAGGTGTCTGAGTCGGTATCGTATGTTGACTGGTCGGAAGTCTCGTTGGTAACAGTCTTCTCATCGCCATGATTGTCGGTAGTTCGAACAATATTAGTATCACGAAGACCTCTGAATCTGCGTAGAAGTCCCATGGCGTACGTTATTCTGGCTATGAGAGATGAAGACTCGGATGGATATCAGGATGCCGGCCGGTTTATCAGTGGTGGTACAACGGCTTACGATTATGCAATGGACAAGTAACTCTACGCCTTGACGTAGCGGTAGAACAGCCAAAGGCCGTCCACCTGGAAATTATCCATATCTTTCCCTTTTTCTCCCGAAGCTTGCTAAAACTACTCCACCATGACGTGGGATAGGACGAATAGTTTGATCTGATAAGATCAATCTCTGCACGCTATCACTGCCGCCAAGTCCGAATACGAACGACCGTTGTGGGCATTTCCGTTTGGTGTCGGGCGTGATGAGACTAAATCTTTGCCAAACTCTCCGCCTGGGATCAATTGAAGCTTAGTTCGTGACCGTCAGTAAAAACCATCACGTACAATGAAACCTTGAGGTAATTTGAGCGGAGCAATTTCCATTTACAGCACTAACCGAAGGTGTTTTAACGGTACTCCCGAAAGCTCTAGAGCTTTGAGCCATTGAAAATTTTGCCGGCGATTCCGCAATCCCAGTCTTAGTATCATTCAATATAGCTTTCTGAACGTATCAGATACAATTTCATCAGTGGAGAACGGTGGTACGTGAAGGTTTTCTTTAACGTTACAATCGCTATCCTTGCACTAGCCTCTCAAACTTGAGTGCTACATCCTTTACTTCTAGGATCCATTTCGCTTCTTAGAGCCTCTAGAGAAAATTTCTTTTCTGTACATACGGTAATTTAGCTATATTGACTTATTTTAGAACTTGGTCACTACTCCGGAACAAAAGATTGAAGAACTTAGAAAGAGAGGAACAGGTCTACATCATACATGGATAGCGGCATTGCACTCGATCATAGAAATTCCTAGTGAATGACTCTTCCAGTTCCGTTGATCGTTCCATAACAACATACATAAGCTGCCACCTTTGTCAAGTCCATTACAACATTGAAAAGAGTTGCAGACGTTCCATGTGCTCCAAGTATACAACATGTCGCTACAGGATAGTTGATTTCGTTCTTGAAAAGTGGCTGCATGGTTGTAATCGACGGTTCTTCGGTTATTACCAGCAATTCAACCTTTTACTTCACTCCGGGAACACTGGTTGGAAGCCAATTTAGGTCTACCAGTCCTAATTGCTCATACAGCATATACTTCAGATGCGAGATTTGGTCTCATTTATTCGTGAGAATAGTATTTGAACTAAGATATGCCCATTTCAGACTTGTAAGTCCGGTTTTGTTGGCAATCAACGTATTGTAGAAGCTTGCAAGGCTGAAATTGGTCAATTTTACCACAGTTTCTTCTCTTGATGGAGATTCCAGAGTCATCCTCTAGGCCAGGTGTGTAGGTAGCTTCGTCACATCCGTACCGGCTACAGGAATTGGATTGACCTATAGTCCAACGCTGTTAGAATTGATACCAATATTTCCAATTAAACCTGCTTCTGTGATCATGTGGATATCTAATTGTAAGGAGCTCTATGGCGAGTACTTCCAGCCCCGACGCCATTATAACACGAGACGTTTCAGGACGTTACACCCAGCTCGAATAGGAAGTGAAGGGGTAACCATACGGCGTTAGGAGGCGACATAGCATAATAATAAAAGGGACGAACCCAGCTGGGCCTCGGGAGGTCCAGCGGTTCGCACTGTTTACTCATGGTACATAACCCTCCACCTCCGTGACCTCCTACTACTACATGCTGGCGATAACTCCATAATTACCGAAGGGGCAAGTACCTTCTTAACACTAATCTACGTTGAAGTGAATAAAGACGCTTCATAGCTGAAGAAGAGCAATTATTCAATTAGATGTACACGATTTTCATGTCGATAGACGCTTACGGATTACCAAGGACACTGAAACATCAAAGATCTATGCTTAAAATTTGTGTACTTATAAGCAATGATTTCATTTCACTAATCAGAACAATTCAAACATAGAAATCAATCATCTACACCTCCTTCTACGTTCACACCTCCAATTCTACCTTCCAAAAATTCTTTTGCCATTTCACCCATAGTCATCCATTCTACTCCTTCATGCTTGTTTATATACTCAATCATACGCTCATGTAGCAGGATTACATGAGGTTTTCCAGATACTTGTGGATGGATGGATATTGGAAAAACGAATTCATCGTACTCTCGATATGCGAAATCAAACTGTTGCAACCAAAGTCGTTCTATAGCCTCCACATCCACAAATCCTTGCGTCGGTTTCCCAGGTATAGGTTGAAAAGGAGGCCAGTCATCCAAGTGCCAGTTAGCCGGTATCTCTATAACCTTGGAAGGTTTGAGTGCGGTCATTGGGCTCATCCAGTATTTAGCTGGCTGAGTATGATCAGTCTCTATCCAATCATGCGAGCAATCCGGTGCGTAATGCATTTGGAAATCATGATACATGAAACTATGATCGTAAAGAATGCCAAACTCTTCAAGTTGACTAATCAATTCCCTACTCGTTGACCATGCCGGAGCAGTATAGCCAAGAGGTTTCTTTCCACAGAAGTCGGTTAGTACTTGGATTGACCGTGTGAGCACATCACGTTGTTGTGAGGTAGATAGAAGTGATGGAAATTCATGAGTATAACCGTGGAGTCCAATCTCATGACCATTGTCGCGGACTTTTTCGAGTTGCTTTGGAAACGATTGAATGCTATGAGCAGGTGTAAACCAAGTTGCTTTCTGTGAGATACTTAGATTTGACTTCTTTACATCTAAGGTAGAGATACTCACGATGTTGTATTTGTCCAACAATTTCAACAGGCGATCTATACCAACTGTCGCTCCATACACTCCTCGAGATACGTTGGTCGGATTCTGAGGAGAACCATCACACGTATTGATCCTATTAATAGTGAGAAAGAAGTAGCTTTTCACTTATATTACGGTGTCATACCAATTTGCAACAGCATCTACGTCAATACCGTATCCTACTAATACTCGTTTCTTTCCCATGACCACTTTTTAAGTCGAGACGTATGCTTTTGGTACAGGAGATATCTGGGGAAATTTGATGAGCAAGACTATGAATAACTTAATATTCTGGAGCTTTATGTTTCTTTAGCAACGATCTCGGCTTGAATTATCAATGGATGCGAAAGTGGAGAACCCATCAAAAAATTTTCCGGCTGTAGAGTATTCTACAAGCAAGCGGTGTCATTCTTCCGATCTCGAAATTCTCGTTTAAAACCAATGACTATCCATATCTCGACTCTCAATTCGTTGAAACGATTCGAAAGCTAAATGTGGTAGACTTCAAGCGAAATTTCAGTTTGGTACAGAAAGTACTCCTTCACCTTGATAAATCTCTTATCCCGCCTACAACTGTCATCATTACATCTGGTGCCGATTCAGATATGGAAATACTGCTTGAAGATTCCGAGGACTGACTGAAATATAGTTATATCAAGGCTAGAGTAACTAATCTTCATCAAAAGCTGATTTCACATGATTTATCCATCTCTTCACGCATGAAGAGAAAGGAATACCCATTTTCGATGTCTCGCTGTTCCTAGATGTTAAAGGGAGTGAGCTTGTACTATTCGTACAAAGTATGTACTAGAAGAAGTAGGCCAAACTCCAAGACCGTATACGAAATTGAATGTATTCAACTATTATCTTCCCGATTAAGAATACATTCAAATCTATCTCCATCATGTTTCACCAAATTCCAATTGCCCGAAAAAGATAGTGGCCAACCTATGAAAGTACTTTCTCATTGTTGTTCAACACTTTAAGGCGCATTTGTCTCTATTCCACCATATTCTTTGGAACCAGTCAACTTATCCCAAGGAGCAAATACATTCTTACTCTTCTTCAGGATTGGTTTCAACTCTGGATAATGTCTGCCTAGGACGTCTTTCATCGTTGAGTTCTGTACCCAGTTGAATCCTTCTGTAGTGTATGTTTCTTTGTTGAACTGTGTCGCGATGAACCTATCACTCTTCAATCTTCGTGATGCCATGAGGATGAATATCCGAAAAGCAGTATCACTGAAACCAAAACCTTTCGGAAGTGGTTCACTATGACATCCTACAAGTGCATCAACCTTTTCAATGTCACCACCGTAGACGTCTTTCAATTCTTGAGCCAGTTGAAGATTGCCACCGGTAAGCTCTTCAAAGGTTTTGGGTGTAGACATGCGTAGAAGTCGTCTGAACTGATTGTAACGAGGAACTCCACGTTCTCTGTCTCGAAGAATATCAACAGTTCCCATATCTCTGATAAATCCATCTTGAGCATCGAGATTTTGCAAGAAATTTGGATAATTGTTGTTAGTGATGGCTCCTGGAAAATTGATTCCGAAGGAATAGAAGGCATCAGCGACTGAGATTCCATTATCCAAAGGATCCTGAGCGTGATTGAATATCATGTTTTGAAGTGGAATTGTTGTTTGATGTTTTCCATCGGTCACGTTAAAGAACGCAATGTTGTCTAAAGATCAGTCAATATCATGTGGTAAACGACTATTATTTGTGAACCATTACCTGGAATAAGAGAGTGCATCCTATACACTGAGGCGAATTCCTCTGTAAGAGAATACGGAACACCATCTTGATCAGCTCCAGAACCTGGAATGCCACTGATAACTTCACTGGTCTTTGATATTCTGCCGACGGATTTTGTCACCGTCTCACCAACCAGTCCCCACCAATTGGCATTCATGGCGATTTGAAGAGTTGGATGAGCTAGAATTGCCGGAGTCCACTCTACTCTATAATTGCGAGTTAGTATGTGAACTAGGTACTAGAGTGAGTATCATTTACGTGTGAATTTTGGCAATCAATGCACAATTGACTAGGCGAGCTTTATCAAAGATTTGGTCTCTATCTTTCTGGTTAGATGTCCGCATTATACAAGAGATATTCATCTTACCCAGTCCAATCTGGATATGCTTGTCGAAGCTTATCACATATCGCATTATGTTCCAATGCGAAGAGTGCAGTAAGCATTTCCATTCCAATCCACCAGTTGGTATTGAATCCTGTCAAAGGATTTCCATTGCTATCGCGAGGAACGAAAGCTTCACCACCTCTTTCCGTAAGTGTCAATTTGCCATCTGGATGTTTTGTACGTAACTCTTTTGTTACTTCTTCACTGGATCCATATATTTGTGAACAATCCCACCATGCCGTACTCGTATTCTTGTATCCAGGACATTTAATATCTGAAGGATCGAGGGTAACATCTGGCTTCGTTCGAGGCAATATCATATGACCACCGCTATGTGGCCAAACGTCTCCAGGAGGAAGTGGAATATCGAAGTTTTCATCGCTCTGTTCACTTAAATGTTAGCATTTCTAGCCATGAAAATTTCAGGTAGTAGATCATAGGAGTCAACTCACAGATTCATGAAAAACCCAATCGTGAACTTGAAATTGAATCCATGCAGCAGCAAGTAGGTTCAAAGTCGTAGCTGGAATGAAACCATCAGGTTTCCTTGCCATAAACCTGTCGCTGACCAGACGAGGATTTGGTGTCCATAACTCCTCTTCACTTGGTTTCTGAGTGAACTTTCGAGGGAAATTACGACCCAAGCGCATTCCAGCACAACCCATCAGAGGAAGATCCAGTGAATTGTACTTTCCATCAGAGTTCCTCGCTCCCAAGAAGCGTGGATCTTTCAGAGGTTCTTGAGCTACATCACCTTGCGCTGCTCCAGTGACATATGTGTCGTAGAGATTTTGCTGACGGAGCTGAGTACGGTACGCAGCAAGATTCAAAGCTCCAACAATCGGAGGCAATTTGTGCCATGGAATATATTTGTTGACAAATTGAAAGAACCACACGCTCAATCTGTCAAACAACGAAGCCTGATAAGAGTCGGATTCCATTGTAGCAACTGAAAAAGATGTAAAACGATTACAGAAACATACGGGACAGACAGAAAGCTCCAATTCTGATGAATTGTGAGTATAAGAATGAAAAGAAAGCAGAGTGCGGTTCCAGAGCTGAAAACGTTCAGCTTTGACGGGCTGGACCGCCTCATTGTCTCCACATAATTCAGCTTAGAAACGCCATTTCAACCCCCAAACTCCTAGCGTTGAATCGAACCACCTATGAAAGGAGCAGGAATGCGCCAAATATAATATCCTTGGTACGTTCAGGGCTACACGGGGCTGAATTGTTGACACGGCAGACTGAGGTACAGCATTAGCTTATTACTCTGCATGCTCAGCTTTCTCCCTGAAGGGTGAATGCGGGTCGTTAGGTTTTACCCAAATAAGAATGGGCTAGTGTAGCCGGCTACATAAGCTGAATGTTTATAAACTCATGCTAGGTATCTCTATTTTCGTTTCAATTCCCACCTTGTGCCCGCAAAATCATCAGACATCATGGTGCATGCCAGTCTGTCCTCTTTTCTAAAAACAATCTTCACCTTTGGATCACGAGAGCGGAGTAAAGAGATAGCTCGAATCCAGCAAGAGGATCATTCGTACGACCGAGGAAACATTGACAATCGAGGACCTTGCCCTGGTCTTAATTCGCTGGCAAACCAAGGTTATTTGTATGTCACTAGGCTCACGGCGTTGAAATATATCGGTACTGACAGTCTCACATGCCCCGCGATGGACAAAACATCAGTCTTGCTCGTGTAGAGGCAGCGTTGATAACAGGCCTTCACATGAGCAATACTTTAGCATCAACACTCGCTCACACTCTTCGACCCATCTGTCGACCAGATGGTACCTTTGACCTACGAGATATGCGGAAACACAATGTTCTGGAACACGATCGCTCTTTCACTCGTCTTGACTTTCGACAGGGTGATAACTACACCTTTCAACCATCAATGTTCCAAGCTCTTCTCGATGATGCTGATGGTGGACCTGTAAACATAAAGACATTGGCTAAGACTTACGTTCGGCGTAAAAAAGAAGAAAAGAAGTCCGGTGCTCCAGGTCTTTCTATCAGTCTTTGGGGAGTCAATCTGATTCAAACCGTATCCTTCTTCCACACCGCAGGGTTGAAATCACTCTCGAAGGAAATAATGACAACATTTTACACTCAAGAACGATTCCCAGAAGAGATCATAAGGAACAATAAGAGGCGAACTCTACTTGGTTTACTTTGGGATACTGTAATTCTGTTCTTCACCATTCCTTTTACGAAATGAATGTACCAAAAAGCATGTGACCAACTTGAAATGGAATTTACTCTACAAAGTTCGGTTGAAACAATTCTCGACATCTTGGAATTATAGTCTACATACATGGAAGAACATCAAGTCAAAAGATCTTTCGTTCCTTCATTTGTTGCCGTACCATATCCATCATATGATTTGCTACATAATTTCCAAACCATTCTGGTTGATGTGGTCTGAAAATCTTAGCTAGATAAAGTGTCCATGCGTCTATGGTTCTTGTTGTCCAAGTCGACTCAAGGCCTAACTGATTTCGAAGTTTGACTGGAAGCATTTCGATTGCACTAGCTTGACGTAGAGGAGAGAAGAGAAATACCAATGGTTTGAGACTCCAAGGTACATTCTTGACGGGATGAAATAGTTCGTAGGTAACCTGACGACAAGGTTCCGTAACTTCTAATTCATTTTCAAGTACATTGTTCCAGTACTCCCAGAACTCATTCCAGTTGCGAGGCCACATCTCTAGTGGAACCTGAAGTGAAGTTCCCATGACTGAAAATTCTTGTAATGCCGTCTCACGATCTTCTTGTGACATAGGACCAAAAACCTGCTCATGTACTGGAATGTATGTGCCGAATAGCGTAGCCGCTACCCAAAGCTGTAGCTTAGGATCAAGAGCATTGTAGGAGTTGTCTGTTTTCTTATCGTTGACTCTGGCGTGTCGACGGGTAACGAACCGGCGCATTGTCTTCTTCTCTTCCTCAGTGCCGTAGATAGTCGTCATCATGTACATGGCCGTGTTCTCGGATCTTTCAACAAACCGTTCAGCAAAGGATGAGTGAAGTCCAACACCTTTGCCAACACCAGGATGAGCGATTTGAAGAAGAACTGCTGCTAGTGGAGCAGCTCCGAAAAGCATTTGCTCAGCGAGCATCTTTTTTATGAAGCCATAGTCGGTGTTGAGAAGGCCTCGAGACAGGAGTTCTTGATGATGTTGTTCCTTTTTGATATCGGTGTCTCTCTCTGCTGACTTCTGTGATTTTGTCGGATGTACTTCGCTATCTCCAACACTTTGTTGAGAAGAATCTCCGGGAGCCTTTATCACGGTAGATATTGTAGACATTTGGAGGAAGACTGTCAAGAGAACGATAGTAGCAATAGAAGAATGGCTTCTTGTGAGAAACGAATATCAAGGCGTTCTGCGTCCCATTCAACCCAAAATGGAAGTTCCGAGAATCTCCTGATATGAAACTCGGAAAGTAGATTGAATAAATTAATAACGCCAGATTTTACATGATCCACGGCATTTTACCAATTTGACTGGACCAAATCGGCGTTGCTTGGTTTGGTTTCTTAACCCGAGGTGCTTCCCGAGGATAATTTGAGTCGGGGAGTAGAATTCGCTTGTAGTGGCTATTGAGAGAGATCGAGAAGGTATTTGACCGCGGTGAAAAAGGATGCTGAAATAAGTTCGTCTTCAAAGAACCGAAGACATTATGTGGTCATGTGGCCTGTTTCGTACCTCTTCACATTATATCGAGAAGGCCGTAATCACTGTACGTTGGAGTTGAAATGCAGTGGTTAATAAATATTCATCTGAATATTCAGAAAAACGATATTCACAGAGAAGCTAACTGCTTCGATTTGCTCCTACAGTCATCTTGAATCTTACTCAGCTAAGCATTTGCCGTTCCAGCTTCCACATCAATGACCTCCACCCTAACTACGCTTCAGAATCGGGAGTGACTTGCTAAGCTTTACAGGTATTCGACGATTTTATTCATCGGAATTGATGAATGAAAAGAATTGGAGCTCATTTAGGTCAATATCCCACATACTGAATTGACGATAGCCCCAAGGAGCGTCCTCGACATCGGTAACATCGCATCTCCGCCCAAACTTTTGAGTATCATGGTCTTTCTCGCCCTGACGATGTAGTCCACTCTCTATAAGATGCTCATGTAGACTCACAACATCTTCAGGCTTCTCTAGAGCCACCATGGCGCGTCCTCGAGGTCGTTCTTCTGCAGTCGCGCTGTCGTAGATCTGAAAGTAGATATTCACGGCAGCCTTTGGACCACATGAGAGAGACACAAATCTGGCGTCTGATTCGGAAGGATATAAAGGTCCTGATTTCATGCTGAGTGTGTCTTTGTAGAATGCAACAGTATTCAAAATGTTTGAAGAGCGAAAGAAAGGAATGACCTTCCACGACCTAGAGGTTATCTGTTCCTGAACTTGATGCTCTGCCATTTGATAAACTGAAAGAGAAAATCAATTCCTACGTTCCTTCGTATGAAATTGCTTCCTCGCTTCAAATTTACCAGTGAAGGCGAAGAGTTTCACTGTTATTCACTGACTTGTCACCGATGCTGGCTTTAAATAGTGACGCACTGAGAGGTGCTGAACTTGTATGTGGATAAGGAGAAGTAGAATTCATTGAGGTGATCGATTTTTCGATCACTTGTGTGTGTGTTTTAGGAGGCTGAGCTCTAGAGTAGTGCCCGTTTTATCAACTGGATCACGTGAAAAGCTGCTCTACAGCTGATCTACTTCGGCCTGCGTCAAATAGACTACGCTCGTATTCGGAACGCTACTAAAACCCCTCACATTCTGTTAGGCATCGAATTGATTTGAACATCTACATGCAAATAGGCAACAGTCAAGCCAATTGATGTGACCTGATTGCAGTTCGATGGCGGTTAAGAAGAACGGCATCTTAGGGTTCTTGCGATTAAGGATCAAGAAAGCAACAAAGTCAACTACCGAGTCAAAACCTGAACCAACCGAAGAACCAGAAGTTAAACATGAAAATGATGGAACCGTTAAACAAGATGATGAGCCAGTTGTCTTCCAAAAGCCACGTCGCAAGATCCCAAACGGACAAATTCCTCCGAATCGACCGTATGCTTTGCATAAACTCCCGTCCGAGTTACTCCTCTACATCGCCGAAGAATTCCTAGACGAAATTAGCATCACATGCTTGAAGCTCACCAGCAAAGAACTATACGCCGTCATCCCGAAAGATGAGAATTCTCTCAACTCTAGCGACAAACTTCAACTTTTAGCCAAGTTTCCTCCAAGAACCGTGACTTTACATGACCATCCTCACTCATATCTTTGCAAGGAATGCGTGAAATGGCACTCGCTATCATCGACAGCCATCTGGCCAGCTTGGAAACCTGAAGACACATTCGCCAGCTTCGAGGAATTCGCTGCAGAAGAGCCACGCACATGCATCAGGACTGCTGTTTCATCAGGCCGCTGGACACTACGTTGGTTTATCGAAGGTAACAAGAACTTCCTACTTTGTGAGAAGTGTAACGGATTGTACTCGACGTCATACAAGCGCTGTTCGTGGCACTGCGAGGACTGCGGGAAGTGTACAGGTCGTCAGGGATGGTCAGCACTATGCAGTGCTTGCACTGCGCTCAGAGGTGGTATCGAAAGACCGATGAAATACCAAGGACAGTTATCGGTATTAAATGCTCCGCGCCAGACTGTATCATCTAAGAGGCGTTTGGATGTAGTTCGTAGTCGCACTGCTCCAGCCGGATCAAACCTCAACACCGCATCATCTAATCGGCCGGACTACCCGGCTTCCCGCGCGGTCACTGAAGTGAAGGAAAGGAAGAAGTGTCCACGTTGCTTAGGATGGAAACAATGGGATCTGCATTCACCAGATGTATGTCGATGTTTTGAAGCAGCTGACAACGACAAGATAGGGCATGATGGACTTATATATACCTACCGATGACTAAGGATATCGGAATGAATTTAGCAAGTCATTGTCTGTTTGCGTCCGGAATTTTGTATTGCATATCTTGAAGCCATCTAGAACATGTCTTCGCAAACAGGTATAATCGTACAGCTAATGATACACCATGGATCTGTTACAGCTAATAGCAATACGCCACCGATATCCACTAAACACCGTCATTCCAGAAAAGAGAATCATAACCGTGACTTAAGCAGTACCATTCTCATCCACGGGCCCTTCCTCCACCACAGTGTGGCCGCGTGCAAGTGTAGCCTCACCTCCTCTAGAGCGAAGTACATCTCTACCAGCCTCAGTCTCCAGACTCTCGCGACGCTCTCTCTCGCGCTCAAGCATACGACGCAGCTCTTCGTTCTCACGGCTCTCTTCTTCGAGACGCTTGCGTGCGCCGCTACGATCCAGAAGCCTTGCCTCGCGCTCCGCCTTCAGTCGCCGCTCCAACTCCTTCAGCTTATGGATCCAGCGTTGCTCGCGAGGTTCCAGCGGCTCACGTCCGGCACCGAGTGGCTGTGCGGCTGCTGCGGCTGTTGCAGCTGCGACGGCGGCGCTGGTTGCTGCCGGTTGCGATACGTGTCGAGTTGGTGACGCATCGGTCTCAGGGATAGGCTCGGTCGCGCCACTCGCCGATGACAGACGGTGCTGTTCGAGTAGTTGTTGCTGACGTTGCTGTAGTTGTAGCGCTTCAACGGCCGACGCAGAGTGGTGGCGAAGGAGCGTCGATGTGATTGATGCGCGATGGCTGGATCCGCGCGATGGCAAACCACCCGCTTCACGCATTTTTTCCGGAGATAGCTGCGGGATTTGCAGGTTTGCTGACTCAACGCTCGAACGATGGCTATGATAGCTACGAGTTGGAGACGTGGTGCGTTGGAATCGCAATTCGGCCTTGAGCAGTTTATTCTCATTCTTCAGTTTCGTGATCTCCGAGCTTTGGCTTCTACTTGAGCTTCTGCTGGCACTCCGCGGATTGATCGGTGGTGGATGCGATGGAGAAGCAATAGGATTTGGTTGAGAGTCGAGTTGCTTCTGCTGTGCAGACACCATCTTTTCGAGATGGTCTAACCGCTTTGTTCGAACGTCAATGGCGTGTTCTAAGGTCTGGAAGTCCTTCCACAAGCACTTCTCGACTTCTCGGATCCTAGACCTGAAACCATTGATTATTGACTCAATAGTTCGCATCGCGACATCAATGTTGGCAGCAAAACCACGAAGATTCTTCGCAATAACTTCAATACTCGGCAGTTGTCCATCAACCAAGCTATTCTTTTGCATGAAATCCGCACCACATAAGGTGCTGAGACGGTTCCACATTCCTAGTAGGAAGTTGTTTCGTTCAGCTAGCATGTCTCTGAGATGCTGTTCTGCGTGAGCAAACTTTCGGAGATCCTGCTTCCGTAGATTCTCAACCTCTTGCGTCCTGGTGTCGTTTTGTTGAATCGTTCGTGTCAGACTCTGCTGACTGCGTTGCATCTGGTCGAAGCTTGCCCGGTCTTTCTGTCTTGCAACACGTTCCTTGTCGAGCAAATCAGACAATTTCCGTGATTCGAGGCCTGTACTCTCAAGCAATTGGTCACGACTACGCAAGACTCGCTCCTTCTCGGCGAGTTCTTGCTTAGCGATGTCGAGAGAGGTTATGGCATGCTCAAGGTCACGAGTAAGTTTGACAACGTCCTGGGAAAATGTTAGCAATTTTGATTCTGAGAATCGAAGCCGACTTTGAAGTACTTTAACCAAGCTCGTTCTCGTGCCTTCAATATCTCCAAGTGCTTCCCGAAGACCACTTTCAAGAGTCTCGCACCGCTCTTTCCACGTGCTCGCCTCGGTCTCCTTGGAGCTGAGGTTCTTACGTAGTTGTGCAAGCTCCTTCTTTGCTTTGGCAAGTTGACCATTGAGATCATCGAGCAAGCGTTGAGTACTCTGTTTCTCTTGATCGTCAAGGATCTCTCGTTGCCTTTTATCCTCACGCATCTGCGTCTCAAGATCGCGAATTCTCTCTTCCGAGGCATTGACGGCAGCTTCGTATTCTCCAATCCTTATCTTGTCATCGTCTTGTTCGGATCGCAAGAATTGAATCTCGCCTTGGCATGATTCAAGCTGAACGTCGAGACGCTCATTCTTCTCGACAGTATCTCGGAGTTTCTTGTCCAGAGCTTCGAGCTCACGTTCATTTTCTTCAAGTTGTCGTTCAAGTTGCTGCTCCTTTCGACGGGTTGCACTAAGTTCATCTTCGAGACCGACCACTCGCTCACTGACGGCCTTCATCTCCTCTTGGAGGGCCGCGAAGTCGGTTTCCTTCTGCTCTAGATCTTTTTCGAGGTCGTCAATGGTTTGAATCGCTTCTTCACGCAGTTCTTCATATCTCTCTTCCTTCTCTTCGAGATTGGCCAAAGCTTCGTCACGTTCCTGCTGCAACGCTTGGAGATCTTCTGTAATTTCGGTGTTTTCGCGTTTCATGGTATCTCTCTCGGCTTCAACAGTCTGTAAGATATCGAGATGTGCGTTAAGTTCCCGCTCCAAGTCTTGATTGACCATCTTTACTTGTGCGAGTTCATCCCGTAGAACGGCTTGACGCTTCTCGTACTCGTCGCGTTCGGCATCGCTAAGCTGAGTAACTCTTGTGATGCCACTTGCTCTGGAACTCGGTCGTTGATGGGCTCGTGAAACGCTACGTTCGAAGATTGAATCGCCAGCTACAGAACGACCACCGTCACCGACACCACCTCGTCGCGCATGCAATTTGAGTTCTTCAATTTCTTGTTGCAGTCGTTCACGTTCACGATTTCGAGATGTAAGCATTGACGTCTGAGCACTGAGGTCTCGTCGTAACTCTGCATTTTCATGGCGAAGAGTTTCAACTAAAGTGCTGTTGCTCCCGACGGTACCATTCGCTTCAGTACCCGTTTCCGACTGTTCTGCCTCGGATTGAGTAGTCGAATACGAAACTTGCTGCCGCTTATTAATATTGTAGACATTCTTGACGTTGTTTGTCGTAGAAGAAGCTGCTGTTGCCGCGTCCGCTTTAAGTCGTTTGATCTCATCACGTAGTCTCGCGGCATCTTCATCGGCTTGCTCTCTGCGCGCGGTTTCGGCTTCAAGAAGCTCTCTCCACATATCCATGGCTTCTTCGACACCGGCTTCGGTCTCGGAAGGTTTACGTTCCGTCAAAGACTTGACATGCTCAGCTATTCGCCTTCGTTCAACCTCGCGCTTGACGGCTTCATTCTTCAGGCGAGTGATCTCATTTTCTGATGTGTTGATGACTTCTCGTAACATCAGGATCTCCTCTTCCATTTCGGCATATCGTTCGGATCGATCGCTGGCGTCATCATCAGATGGAGCTTCTTTGGCAGCTTGGATTCCTTCTTCTTGAGCTTTCAGCTTCCGTTCCAGCTCTCTGACTTTTCTCCGCAAGTATGCGCTCTCTTTCTTCTCACTCGCCAGATCAGTCTGGAGCTGAACATTTCGTGTGATCATTTCCTTGACTCCTTCATCGCTCCGATTCTGGAGTGCTTGATCTAGGAAGTGGATCTTGAGTTTGAGGTCAAAATTTTCTTTGCTGAGTTTATCGATCTTGCTGTTCTGCTCTTTCAATGTAAGATTACTCTTTCGGTGAGACAGACTTGAAGACTTCCGTTCGGGTGAGCGAGCGGAATGTCGTTCGCGATATTCCCTCGCTACTGTCTCCGGCACATGAATGTTCTGAATATGCTGCGCAATGACGGTGTCGGTGGGCGCACCGCCTCCGCTTGAGTATGGTCTAGGTGTTTCTGGTACTGATTCGCCATTGAGACGCTCTTCGTCAAGTCTGGTAAGACTACCGTCGGCACGTAGTGTAGACTGTACCGTCGAGCTTCTGGATCGATTCCAGGTCGGCTGTGTATCGCTATGACTTGAATTGATGGAGGCAATACTGCCTAGGCTAGGCAAGCGTGAAAGTGACAGCACGGAGGAGCCATTCAAAGATGATGATGGCGCAGCACCACCAGACTGCAAGGCGTAATCTGCACCAAGAGTGACATCTGTACCATCCGAGGCGAATGACGCCACTGAGGATCGATTGCTCGCTTGACGCGAGGAAAGAAACGATGGTCGTTTGAGCACTCTTGTCGACGCCATAGTATGAAGCGGAGATTGTAGTGAGGTTATCGTGCCGTCAGAATTCGCGTCGGGACTGAGAGAAGGAGTAGGCATGCCATAATCGCCAGGAGCTGGTGGCGGAGTATGTCGAGTTGGTGTCTTTGAGCTGGATCGCACAGGAATCTCCGGACCGGCTTCAGTATCATGATGTGGCTTATTGCGCGTGTTCGCTCTTTGCGCAGCTGCAGCTGCTGGAGACATAGTATCGTCCTCGGCATCAGATGTGCCGTTCGCAACCTCCTCAGCACCCGTAACAGCATCAATCTCGTCACCGTGTGAGATGAGAGCATCGTGTGTTACCGCTGGAGTTGGTGGTTCCTCTGTGATTTCGGGCAGTTCAACCTTTGTGTTTCCACCATCGACTTTCGTGCCATTGCCAGGCGAGCCACCAAACAAATAAGTATCGTCAGCTCCCTTTGGCCGATCATCGTCGTGTGCAGATGCATCGGGTATAAAGCTACTCTCCATATCCATCAACTTGTGCTTCAAGTCAAGAGCAGCGCTAGTATCGCTCTCAAGTTGGCTGTGGGAAGTGACGTCGGCATCGCGATCGCTGGTAGGATCAGGGAGGGATAGATCTTCGTCGAATTCTTCTTCAGGGAGAGGAGGGAGGTCAGAATCGGGAGTTTCGAAGATACTGTCCGTCTTCACAAGCTTAGGCAGCTCAGTATCGCGGTGGTCAGTAACGTGGATGTCTTCTCCAGTGGATTGAGGAGCAAGTGTCGCATGGACCGCGTCGAGGGCAGGAGGGTCCATTATTTGGTTGAAAGGATGAGCGCCGCGATGCGACGACGCGTAGAGAGGAAGTTGTCAGGTTGTAGGCATAATGCGGTGGGAGTGGAAGGTGAGGATGGACTTGGAATGGAGCGCGTCTTTGCTCTGTACGATGCAGTGTGTTCTGTGTCTGTACCGCCTCGTCTTGTTCTCAGCCAAGTCCAGGGATCCAGGATTCAGGGATGGGAGTCGGGTAGACTGTTGCTATACGTACCGCACTATGGAAGTTTGGGTGGCGCAATTCTTGGACTTCGGTTGGCCGATGTGCTGTGTGGCATCGAAAAATAATAAGAACTTTCCGACCCGACAAGCAAAAAGAATATCCAGATGCAAAGCAAAAGGAACGAGACAAGAGACGAGATCTCCTTAGCGATACCGTAATCAACCTTCCGGGTGCTGATGGGCTCCTTTCACGGTCAACTGCATCAATGGCTGTCCCTGACGCGAGATGTAGTCACTGCACCTTGTAAGGCGTAAGTACATGCACCTAGTAAGAGCCGGAGTTGCAAGGTACAAGGCCAAAAGGAGAGCGTACCTGGAAAAGTTTGTTCACTTTCCATTGCCTGCGTACCGTACGGCTGATTATCTCTGGTGTATCTTTCCCTTCTTTGCCCTACCGTTCGGCGCGGTCTCTGACTTTGAAACGAATGCTAGCCGCTTTTAATCTGTCTATTCTAACGAGTCTGCAGCATATTATTACACGGAAGCCGAGTCTGTGGCCAGTTGCTGCAGTGGAAGGGGGTGCATATAGCCTGGTCCATAAGACGCTCATATTAAGGGAATCTCCACGGGTCCTGCAATATGGCTGATTAAGCCGATTAGCCCCAAGCCTCGCGCATTTTGAGGCCGTGCGCTCAGCAGCAGACAAGATTCAATACCGTCCACATGCCGGCGCGC
>Ga0335072_10002064_pt1 | contig 31701 bp, 29 predicted proteins | sample Lox_Sample_21_FD_206725 | JGI IMG/M metagenome (GOLD analysis project Ga0335072, IMG submission 206725) | Soil microbial communities from Loxahatchee National Wildlife Refuge, Florida, United States - Lox_Sample_2.1 | ecosystem: Environmental > Terrestrial > Soil > Wetlands | place: USA...
GCCCAGGCATCGGCGGCCCCGGCATCGGTGGCCCAGGCATCGGTGGCTCAGACATCGGCGGCCCGGGCACAGGCCGCCATGACACGGCCAGCCAGGATACCGGCGCCCACGATATCGCGCGGCGCTACGCCGCCGTGCGCGCGCACACCGAACACCTGTCGGCGGCGCTGTCGCCCGAGGATCAGTGCATTCAGTCGATGCCCGACGCCAGTCCCGCGAAATGGCATCGCGCGCACACCACCTGGTTCTTCGAGCAATTCATCCTGCGCAGCTTCGCCCCCGATTATCGCCCCTTCGATCAAGCCTTCGCCTATCTGTTCAATTCCTATTACGAGGCCGTCGGCGCGCGCCATCCGCGGCCGATGCGCGGCATGCTGACACGGCCATCGAACCACGACGTGACCCGGTATCGCCTTCATGTCGATGCGGCGATGATGGCGCTGTTGCCGGATCTCGATGATGCCGCCGCGGCGGCGCTGGTCGAGCTGGGACTGAACCACGAGCAGCAGCATCAGGAATTGCTGCTGACTGATATGCTGCATGCCTTCGCGCAAAATCCGCTGGCGCCGGCAGTGCTGCCCGGCTGGCGCACGCCGGCCGGTGCCGAATCTCCGGCTGGGTTCGTCGGCTTCAGCGGCGGCATCGCCGGCATCGGTCACGCCGGCGGCGGGTTCTGCTTCGACAACGAGACTCCCGCGCATCGCGCCCTGCTGCACGACCATATGATGGCCACGCGCCTGGTGCGAAACCGGGAATGGGTCGACTTCATAAACGACGGCGGGTATCGCACCGCGACGCTGTGGATGTCGGACGGCTGGGCGCAGGTGCAGGCACAGGGATGGACGGCCCCGCTGTATTGGCAGCAGCGTGACGGCAGCTGGTGGCAGATCGGCCTGGGCGGCCTGACCGTGGCCGATCCCGAGGCGCCGGTGCGGCACATCAGTTGGTATGAGGCGGATGCCTTCGCGCGCTGGGCTGGCGCGCGGCTGCCGACGGAATTCGAATGGGAAGCGGCCTGCCGGCATCCGCACATCCGTGAAACCAGCGGCCACGTGTGGCAGTGGACCTCGAGCGCCTATTCTCCCTATCCCGGCTATCGGCCTGCCGCCGGCGCGGTCGGCGAGTACAACGGCAAGTTCATGGTGAACCAGATGGTGTTACGCGGAGGCTCGCTCGCCACGCCGCCCGGCCATACCCGGCCCAGCTACCGCAACTTCTTCCATCCCGACAAGCGCTGGCAATTCTCCGGACTGCGGCTCGCGCGCGACGCCTGACACGGAAAGGCCTGCCTGATGCCCAATGATTCCGGCTTTTCCGCCCGGGCGGTGGATCGCGCCCTGGCGGATCTTGCGCTGGCGGGCCTGGCGCGCCCGCAAAAGACGCTGCCCGCCAAGCTGTTCTACGACGAGGAAGGCTGCCGACTGTTCTATCGCATCGTCGAGCTGCCAGAATATTACTTGACAAGAACGGAAACCGCGCTGCTGCGCGACGTGGCACCCGCGGTGCTCGAAGCCGTGCCGCCCGGCGCCGTGATGGTGGAATACGGCGCCAGCGAGGAGGCGAAGGCGTTGTGCCTGCTTGGCGCCGATGACGGCCAGCGGATCAAGGCCTATGCGCCGATCGATGTTGCCATGCCGGCGTTGCGGCAGATGCGCACCCGGCTGATGGCGTCGCATCCGCATCTCGCGGTGCACCCGGTCGCTGCCGATTTCACGGATCCGGTGAACCTGCCGCGTGCCGTGGCCTCGATGCCGCGGCTGGGGTTCTTTCCGGGGTCGACGATCGGCAATCTCGATCCCGGCGACGCAAGCCGGTTCCTCGCGCTGGCCCACCGCACCCTGGGCGCGGACTCGCGCTTCCTGGTCGGTGTCGATCTGCGCAAGGACCCCTCGGTGCTGCTGCCGGCCTATGACGACGCGGCCGGCGTCACCGCGGCATTCAATCGCAACATCCTGGTGCGGCTGAACCGCGAGGCCGGCGCGGATTTCGACATCGGCGCCTTCGCGCATCGGGCCGTGTGGAACGACGCCGACAGCCGGATCGAAATGCATTTGGTCAGCAGAGCAGTACAGACCGTATCCATCGCGGGCTGCGCGCTGCATTTCGAACGCGGCGAGACCATTCACACCGAAAACAGTTACAAGTATACGCCGGAACGTTTTCTTGCGATTGCCGCCGAGGCCGGCTGGCGTTGCACCGCCATCTGGACCGATCCCGCGCAGTTGTTCGCCTTGTTCATGTTGCGGCCCGACCGCGCGGCGTGAGCTGCGCGGCCTCGTGCGACGGCGCGGTCTGAGTCACGCTGCCTCGTGCGACGGCGCGGTCTGAGTCACGCTGCCGCGCGCGACGGCGCGGTCTGAGTCGCGCTGCCGCGCGCGACCGCGCGGCCTGAGTCACGCTGCCGCGTGCGACCGCGCGGTCTGGCCTATGCCGCCTTGCGATCCGGCTCGCCGCTGAGATAGGCGCGCAATTGCAGTCGCGCGCGGTGCACCCGGCTTTTTAACGTGCCGATGGCGCAGCCGGTGACTTCCGCGGCGTCCTCGTAGGATTTTTCTTGCAGCACGATCATGTACAACGCTTCGCGCTGGTCCGCCGGCAGCCGGTTCAGCGCCCAGCCGAGTTCGCGCAATGCCGTGCGGTCTTCGTGCGCCGCCGGCACCGGCAGCTCCGGCATGTTGTCCATGTCGGTGAATTCGCGCTTGTTGCGCACGCCGCTGATGAAGTGATTGATCATGATACGATGCACCCAGGCGGAGAAATTCGTGCCGGGGATGAAGCCGTCGCGTGCCACCAGCGCCTTGGTCGCGACATCCTGCATGAGATCCTCCGCGGCGGCGCGGTTGCGCGTGAGGGCAAGTGCCCACACGCGCATTTTCGGGAGGAACGCAATCAACTGGTCCTGAAAATCGAGCTGCTGCATTCTCCCGGACTCCGATAATAGAAAATTTGTCACATGACAGCACTTTTGTGGCGGATGGGCCGGCTGCAAGTCGAATGACATGAGCTTGATAGCCGTTGTTGCCGGAACACTTCAGGTTCGTTCTGCCAAGCTGAAGGAAAACACCGGGCAACAAAATACGCCGGATCAGGCCCAATAGTATTGTATCCGGCCAGGTCCGTAACTGTGCCGGGCCTGCGCGCGGACCTGTGCATTGCACGATTGACTGCTCGTGCCCCCATATTGTCTGTGCCCGCGCGCTCATACCGGGCGGCCGGTCGTGAACAGCCGGAAGGTGAGCATCGTTGTTGCGGTTTCTGGTCGGTGGTCTGGCTACGGTGGCAGGGATCGTGCTGCTGTTCGTCGCCTCGTTCGGCGACCCGGCGGCGATCATGCATTGGGCCGGCCTGCACTGGGCCGGGACGGCGATCTCGGCGGCCGGCCCTGCTCACCCGGGTGAATCCGCTCCGCCGGCGAAGCCCCCCGCATCGCCGCCGCCCGCGCAGATCGAGGCGCAGCTTGCGCCGCCGGAGCCGGATCGGCCCTTGGCACCGGCGCAGACCCAGCCGCCGCAGCCTGCCACTGCTGCGGCAACGGCATCGCAGCCGGCGTCCGCACCCACGCCGACACCGTCTGCATCGACACCGGCACAGTCTGCTGCCGCGCCGTCGGCGGCGGCCGCTTCGTCGCCCGCCGCCGGCAATGCCGCCAACGCCCCAGCCAATCCCGGGATGCAGGCGCAGCGCCAGGCGCTGCAGCAGCAGTTGCAGACGCTGCAGGCGGAGATGCAGCAGGCCTCGCAGAGCGTCGCCGACCTGCGCAGCCAGGCATCGCATGAGCGGCAGGATCTCGACACCCTGCATAAGCAGCGCGCAGAAGAGCAACACGAGGTCGACCGGCTTCATGTGGCTCAGGCCCGGCTGGCGGCGGCGCAGGCCCAGGCCGCGGCGCACGGCCCGTCGCCGGTGCAGGCCTCGTCACCGCCGGCGCAGGTTGCAGCGCAATCATCGCCGCCGGCCCAATCCTCGTCGCCGTCGCAATCGTCGTCGCCGTCGCCATCCTTGCCGCCGGTGCAATCCCCGGCGGCGGCGCAATCCCCGGCAGCGGTGCAGGCCCCGTCACCGGCGCCGGTGCGATCAACGGCCGAGGCGCAAGCGGCGTCCCATCTGCAACCGCAGGTGCCGTCACAGGCCCCCGCCCCGGCGCCGCTACAGACGGCGGCGGCGGAAGTTGCCGATCTGCCGCTGCCTCCGCCGCCCCCACCCGCGTCGCCGCCGGCGCCGCCCCGGATGCGTCCACCGGGGCAGCCGGCGGCTGGGCTGGCTGTCGCACGCGCCGAACCTGTCCCGGGCGGCCCTCCGGGGCCGGTCACGGGCCAGGCCAACAACGATGCGTTACAATCCGTGATCGACCGCCTGCGGCATCGCCAGGACGAAGCGCGGGCGCAACCGGCATCGCCCTCGCCGTGGGGGGCTGCCCCCGAGCAACCTGGCAGCTACGCCGGCGCCGCGCCGGAGGGGCCGCGTCGCCGTCTCGGCCTGGCGCGCGCCGCGCTGCTGTCGGGCAATATCGACGCGGCCCGCCAGTATCTGGAAGAGGCGCAGTTGCAGCTCGTGTTCCGTCCGGTGACGCCGGAGTCGGACCAGGTGCCGGGCACCAATCCCGCCTCCGGCGATGTGGCGTCGGCCCTCAGCATGCTGGGGGCCGGCGACAGGAACGGCGCGCTGGAATACGTGGATCGCGCGATGGCGGAGGTGCACCCCGCCAGCGTGCCGCGGTACTTCGGCTACGCCGGCAGCTATGGCCGGGAGCAGCAGCCGCAATAGTCCGGGGCGGGCCGCCGCCCCGGTCGCATCAGGTCAGCGAATGCGCGAGAAGGGTCGACAGGCTTGTCGTGCCGGAGCCTTCCAGCTCGGCGACCCGTGATGCGCTGCCGTTGCTCGTCGCGCTGATCGCGATCATCGCGTTGTTGCCGGACATGCTGATGTGCAGGAAGTTGCCCAGCGTCGATTGCGTCCCCGTCCACGCGGTATTGGCCAGTGCCGCCCGGAAGTCCAGCGTGTCGCCGTTCTGCAGCACGTAGCCGAAGATGTCATCGAAACCCTTCCCGGCGCCGGGCATGACCAGGGTGTTGTTGCTGCCGCTGTCCTGCAGCGTGTTGTTCCCGCCGCCGGCGTTGATGGTATTGCCGCTGCCGCCGAAGCTGATCGAGTCGTTGCCGGCGCCCGTGGTGATGGCGTTGTGCCCCTGGAACGCCTGCACGGTCTCGGTCCCGCCGGTCAGCGTGACCGTGTCGCCGGTCCCGCCAATGAAAAGCATGTGATTGCCGGCGGTCGCGGTGATGACGGCATTGCTCACCAGCTCGACGGGATCGGCGTTGGATGCGGCGATCACGATCGGCGGATTGCCCGCCACGGTCACCGCCGTGCCCTTGGTGGCTTCGAGTCCTGCCTGGTCCCATACGTCGACCGAGATCGTGTCACTGCCGGCGCTGCTGCCGGCGGTATAGTTCAGCGTGGCGAGATCGGCATTGATCTGCGCCAGCGTGCCGGATACCGAGACCGTGTGCGTGCCGGAGCCGGACAGCGCCGTGCCATTCGCTCCCGTCATGGTGATGTCGCCGGTGCCGGCGCTGACGGTCAGCGCCAGCGTGCCCGGATTGCTGGCTGCGAACGCATCGGTGATGCTGACGCCGGCGATGGCGGTGCTGGAGGCGATGGTCACGCTCTCGCTCGCGGGAAGCGCGATCGTGGGGCCGGTGGGGGCCGGGGGCGTGGTGCCGGTTGATCCCGAGCCCCCCGCGGGCTGCGTGCTTCCGGTGGAACCGGTCGTGGAAGAGGAGCCGGTGCTGGTGCCGCTGCTCGCCGTGGTGACCGCGATGGAGACGCTCTTGTCCGCTTCCAGGCCGGCCTGATCCCACACGTCGACGCTGATCGCATCGGAGCCCGCGCTGCTGCCCGCGGTATAGGTCAGCGTGGCGAGATCGGCGTTGATTTGCGCCAGGCTGCCCGAAACCGAGATCGTGTGGGTGCCCGAGCCCGACAGCGCGGTGCCGTTTGCGCCGGTCATCGTGATGTCGCCGCTGGTGTCGGTCACGTTGAGCGCCAGCGAGCCGGGGTTGCTGGCGGCGAAGGCATCGGTGATGGACACGCCGCTGATGGCGATGGTGCTGCCGGTGGTGGTGGTTGCGCTGCCGGGCATTGCGATGACCGGGCCCGTCGGTGTCGTGGCGGTCCCGGATCCGCTGCCGCCAGTGCTGCTGCTGCCGGAGCCGCTGCTCGTGCCGGTCCCGCTGGTGCCGGTCCCCGTCGTGGTGGTGCTGCCGCCCGTTGTCGTGCCGGTGCCCGTCGTGCCGGTGCCGGTGCCCGTCGTGGTGGTGCTGCCGCCTGTTGTCGTGCCGGTGCCCGTCGTGCCGGTGCCGGTGCCCGTCGTGCCGGTGCCGGTGCTGCCGCCTGTTGTCGTGCCGGTGCCGGCGGGGACGATCTCGATCAGCAGCGGATCGCTGCCGAGGCTGACGGCAATGCTGGCCGCGTTGCTGGCGCTCTCGATGGCCGTCGTGCCGGTGACCGGGTCGAACACCTCGATCTGCGACGCGGCGGTTGGCAGGCTGACGGTGACCGAGTGCTGGCTGCCGGTCTCGTTCCACAGGCCAATCCAGTATGACCCGTTGGATTTCTCGATCAGGATCGAGTTATCGCCGGATTGCGTGCCGCCCAGATTGTAGGTGAGCGAGCCGGGCGTGAAGCCGGCGGGCGCACCGGGATCCGCGAGCAGTGTGGTCACGTCGTGCAGCGCGGTCGCGGCGGGGCGCGCGGTGCCGTCGGAATTGAACAATCCCCAGTCGCCCGACGAGTCGTCGTACAGGCCGTAGAACCACGTGCCGGCGTCGCCGTCGGCAATGCCGTCGAAGGTGGCGTCCACCACGTACTGCGCGATCTGGGTCTCGCTGAACTGGCTGGTCTGCCAGCCGATCTCGGTTGTGATCACCGGCTGCGAGCTGGCGGCCAGCTTGGCGTCGCCGTTCAACTGCTGGATCGCGTTGTTCGGCGTCTGGCCGACATTCGGATAGGTGTGGGCGTTGGCGTAGTTGGTAACGGCGGAGAGGTTGCCGACGTTCGGATAGTCGCCTTCCCAATTGTTGGCGGCGGTCCAGCCGGAACCGAAGCTCATGTTGATGACGGGCAGTCCGTACTGCTGCCCCATCGCATACACCTGCTGCTGAAACTGCGCTGTCCAGGACAGCGAGTTTCCGTTCTCCTGGGCGTAGGAATCATCTTCCTCGTTGCCGCCTTCGACATAGGCGAGGATGCCTTCCTGCGCCAGTTGCGGCACCAGCGCGAGCGCCGATTGATCCCAGGCCGGCGCGCCCTCGGGCATGTAGTCGTCGAACCTGACGCCGGTCGCCTGCGCGACCTGCTGCCAGACGGCGCCCTCGCCGGCGCTGCCAAGACTGTCGCGGACCGTCGGAACCCCAAGATATTCCAGGTTCTGCTCTACCATCGATGTGTCGGAATAGGCGCCGGCATCGCCGAGATGCGTGTTGACGCCGAGCGTGTCGATGAAGGCGGTCGCGGAGATTGCCGTGGTCATGCGGTGGGGCTTTCAGCGAAAGGGGGACGAGAAGGGCGATCTGGTTGCCGTTCCACAACAAAATTCCCGGGCCGGGGCAGCGGGGCATGGGCGGGACGGATGCGGCGTGGAATGTTCCGGTTTCAGCGCGAGCGCGCCGGTACCGACGGCCAGGGGCCGTCAGGCGGGGTCGTGTCCATTGGCTGGGAGGAACTCCTGTATCTTTGCGGCAGCCGCGATTGTAACGCTGCCGGCGCAGTTTTTCTCACATTCTCGCGAGTGGATCAAAGTATTTTGACATTAACTTTTTGTAAGAAATTGCTCTATGGCACTAGAATGCGCAAACGAACCCGAGCATTTGCAGTATTGGTAGAATATGGTCCGGTTATCCGGTTTGTTGTTGGATCGCTATATCCCGGCATCGCCGCCCATCCCCAGGCCATTATTGCCACTGTTCCGATGCGATATCGTCAGGGTCCGGTCCGGCAGGCCGGGCAAATCCCGGATTCCTACAAACCTGCTACAAACGCCACGCCGCATTACCGGCAAATCTGTCGCGAGATTCACGTTGCCGCGTGAACATCCCGTCATGCTGTCACGGCGATTAGACGATTCCACCGCAACTGTGGCCCATCACGTAAACGCAATCGCTTCTCCTGCGGCACAGCATTCTCTCGCCGCGCCGCCGTGCTGCGCTGACACGCACGCGTGAGGGGCGTTGAAAGCCCGATCCCGGTCGCGAACCTATGCGCCGTTGGTGGCGTTTGCCGCCTGACCGGCCCGGCGCGGCCCGGCAGGGCGAATGCGCTTGGGCAGGCGGGACGGGCATCATGACGGCAGGCTGCGGCGTTTCGGTTCTCGTGCCGGCGTACAACAGCGCCGCCACCCTGCCGCGCGCGGTGCAGTCCGTTCTGGCGCAGGACCTGTCCGATCTCGAAATTCTGATCGTCAACGACGGCTCGCGCGACGCGACCGGCGAGGTCGCGGCAGCGCAGGCTGCCGCCGACCGCCGCATCCGCGTGATCTCGTTGCCACGCAACCGCGGCAAGCCGGCGGCCATGAATGTCGGCATCGGCGAGGCCCGCGGCCGGTGGATCTCGGTGCTGGATGCGGATGACTGGTACGCACCGGACCGGCTCTCGACATTGATAGCGGCAGCGGAACAACATCGCGCCGAGCTCGTCGCCGACAACCAGTTTCTCTACGATGAAGGCGCCGCGCAGGTCGTTCGTACCGCGCTGCCGCGGCATCCCGGCGACCGCGCGCTCGACAGGGCCGCCTTCATTGCCGGCAGCGATCCCTATTCGGACTTCGATTTCGGCATGCTGAAACCGGTGGTGCGGGCGGATTTCATCCGCGGCGCCGGCCTGACCTATCGCGAAAGCGCGAGGCTATCAGAGGATTTTCTCTACATGCTGGAATTCCTGGCGGCCGGCGGGCGCGGCTGGCTGATCGCCCGTCCGCTGTATTACTGGTGCCAGGCGTTCGGCAGCATTTCGCGCCGCTGGACCGAAACCGGCGCAGGACGCTGGCGCTATAATTTCCTCTCGGCCGCCGAGGCGAATGCCGAAGTGCTGCGGGATATGCGCGAGGCCGGCGAAACCGAGCTCGCCGGGCTGCTGCAACGCCGGATGCGCGCGTTCTATCGGCTGCACTGGATGCAGGAAGTCAGCCGCCTGCGCGCGGAAGGCGCCACGCCGGTGCGTCTGGCGCGGGAGTTGCTTCACCATCCCTCGATTTGGCCTCTGGTCGCACGGCGCGGCATCAGGCGTGCGGCAAAGGCCATGGCTCCTCACGCGGCGGTGCGTGCGTGATACGCTCCGGATTGCGTGTTGTTGGCGCGCCGCATGTTGCACCGCGCAACAGCCGACGCGGCTTAACACGCTTGCTACGTAACAGGCACGTCCCTCGCAGCAGCATGCGAACGTTTGCTGCATGCGTGGCGGCATCAACGACGCTGCCGTACATGCTTGATCCATTGGCACGCGGATTGCTGTGACGAGTGGGCCAATATCGCGCCCGATCGCCGGGACCTTGCGAAGGATGACGCATGTATCCAATGAGGCGAATTGACCAGATGGAATATCTGGCCACGGACGCTCACAACGAGATGATGTCCGAAGTCATATGCGCCCCGCGCAATCCGGCGGCGTTGCGCATATGCCCGCTGGCGCTGGCATGTTCCGACGCGCTGGCCTTCACGCTTGCCGTGTTCCTCGCGTTCGCGGCGATCGTGGCTACCCGGCCATCGCCGTTCACGCGCGCGATCGGCAACCTGCTGCAGCTTGGCACCGCGTGGCATGGCTGGGGCACGTTGCTGGTGCTGGTCAGCCTGCTTGGCTTTTTCGCCGCGCGCGGACAGTACACGTCGCGCGTGCCGTTCTGGACATTGCTCGGCGATGTCATGATGGGCTGCGCCATCGCGCTGGCGTGCGACACGTTCCTGACGATCGCGGTCTATGGACGCCCGGTCGAGGTCGAAGGCCTGCTGCGCTGGGTGTTCCTGGTTCCCTGCCTGCTGATGTTTCGCGCCGGCGTGCGGGAGCTGCTGAACGCAAGCGGGCTGTGGACGATCAACACGGTGGTGATCGCCGATGCCGGCGTCTATGCGCAGGCGCGCGCGGCACTGCTGTCGGACCGGACGATGGGATATCGCCTGGTCGGTGCGGTCGATCTCAACGCTGCCGCCGGTCTTGGCGACGACGAATTGCTCGACCTCGTCAACGAACGCGGTGCCGAGTTCGTCGTGATCGGCGTCGGTACCGGCAATATCGCCGCCGAGCGGAACGTCATCGGTGCGCTGCGCCGCGCCCGCCGGTCGATCGCGCTGATGCCGGCACTGGAGGGCTTGCCGGTGGTCGGCCTGCGCCAGCACCACTTCTTCAGCCACGACGTGGTGATGCTGGTCAGCCGCAATAACCTGGCACGGCCGGTCAGCCGCATCATCAAGACGGCATTCGACCAGTTCGTGGCGATGATCCTGCTGCTGCTGCTGGCGCCGTTGCTGGCCCTTCTGTCGATACTGGTGCGCATGGACGGCGGCCCGGCCTTGTTCCGCCATCGCCGCATCGGCGCCGCCGGACGCAACTTCGCGTGCATGAAGTTCCGCACCATGGTGATGGATTCCGAGCGTGTGCTGCAGCGCGTGCTGTCGGAAGACCCGCTTGCGGCGGAAGAATGGGCCGCCACGCAGAAGCTGCGCAACGATCCGCGTGTGACGCGGCTGGGCAGCTTTCTGCGGCGCTCCAGCCTCGATGAACTGCCGCAATTGTTCAATGTGCTGCGCGGCGAGATGAGCCTGGTCGGGCCGCGCCCGATCGTGCACGCCGAGATCGCCCGCTATGGCGAGGACATCGACTATTACTACGAGACCAAGCCGGGTCTTACCGGCCTGTGGCAGGTCAGCGGCCGCAGCGACACTTCCTATGCGCGCCGTGTCCGCCTCGACGTTTGGTACGTCCGCAATTGGACCCTGTGGCACGACATCGCGATTCTGATGAAGACCATTCCTGCCGTGTTCCTTCAGCGTGGCGCGCAGTAGCGCGCCGCGATCGCTCGTCCGCCTGTCAACTCAGCAGACACGAAACCGTGTGGTCGAAACGGGAGATGTGACAAGAAATGGATACACTTTCAGGATGTTCCGTGCCTTCACAGGGTATGCGCAAGGCTATGCGCGCATCGACTGCGTTGCGCGGCGTTGTTGTGCTGTCGGCTGCAATCGGGATGGCGGCATGCACCAACACCGAGAATCTGCCGCCGGCACCGCCCGAGCCGGTGGCCCTCGGGCCCTCGGCGCCGCTGCCGCCGTACCGCATCCAGGTCGGCGACGTGCTGGATGTGCGCCTGATCCTGAACCCGGAGTTGAACGAGGAAGTCACGGTGCGGCCCGACGGCCATATTTCCACCACCGTCGTCCGCGATGCGGTGGCTGCCGGCCTCACCGTGCCGCAGCTCGATGCGGAACTGGTGCGCGACTACGGGCGGGATTTGCAGAACCCGCGCGTGTCGGTCGTGGTGCGGTCGTTCGCACCGACGCGGATCTATGTGGGTGGCGAAGTGAACAATCCGGGCGAGTTCATCACCGTCGGGCCGACGCTGACCTTGTCGCAGGCGATCGCCCGCGCCGGCGGCGTGAAGCTGAGCAGTGACGAGGCCGACATCTTCATCATCAGGCGCGGGCCGGACGACAAGCCGGAATTCCTGTCCGTCCGCTACAAGGCCATCGAGCATGCCATCGATCCGTCGGCCGATGTGCGCCTGGCACCCTACGATGTCGTGTACGTGCCCAAGAGCGGCGTTGCCGAAGTCTACAAGTGGTATAACCAGTATATCCAGCAGTTCGCCAATCCGAGCTTCGGATTCTCGTATATCGTCAACAATCCGACCACCAGCGTCATAACCACGCCGGCTGCCGCCGGGCATTAGCCGGCAGCCCGGACGCATCGATACGCCTGCCGCGACCGCCGCGTCGAAACACCAGCCAGGACCGGGGACAATCAGATGATCGTTCAGCCGTCGTTTCGTGAAACGATCCTTACCTTCTTCCGGCGGAAGTTCACCTTTCTGCTGGTGTTCGGCGCGGTCTGCCTGGCCGGGGCAGGCTATCTGCTGATCAAGACGCCGATGTACCTGTCGAGCGCGGCCCTGGTGCTGCGTTTCGACCAGCAGTCGGTGCCGGACATCGACCGCACGCGCACGCCGCAGCAGCAGCTTGGCTCCAACGAGCGGCGCGAGATCATCTATTCCGACGCCGACATCCTGCGCAGTCCCGACCTGGCACGCGATACCCTCAACACGATCGGCCTCGCGCGGGTGTACCCGAAGATCGCCGCCGACGGGCATGGCCCGGTCCGCCAGATGGATGAGGCCCTGAAGGCGTTCTCCAGCGACATGCTGATCGATGTCGGCCTGCAAAGCGATGTGATCAACATCTCCTTCCTCAACCCCAATCCGGCTGTGGCCCAGGCGACCATCCAAAGTCTGCTCGACCACTTCTATTCCTCGGAAGCGGTGATCTACGCCAACCCGCAGCTCCGTTTCGCGCAGGAGGAAGCGCAGCGGGCGGAGCAAAAGCTGGCGGCGGCGCAAAAGGCGCTGGGCACGTTCCGTCAGTCTAACAAGATCTCCGACATGAACGCGCAGGTCACGCAGTTGCTGGAGCAGCGCACCAGCGTCGAAAGCAAGCTGGCGCTGGCCAAGGCCGCGGTGCTGGAGGCGCAGCAGAAACAGGCGGCGTACCAGGAACTGCTTGCATCGGTGCCGGAGCTGGTCACCACCACCGCGAACGGCGACACCTATCAGGGCCTCGACGTCGTGCAAGAGCAGATTGCGACGTTGAAGGCGAAGCGGGACCAGATGGCCGCCACGTACCGGCCGGGCAGTCCGATCTTCAACTCGATCGACGCGTCCCTGCATTCGCTGGAAAGCTCGGCCTCGCGCAACGAGGCGTCGGCGCGCCGGCGGTCCGCAACCACCCCGAACCTGGTGTATGAGAACATCAAGACCGACCTGATGCGCGCCACCGCCGAGGCCAAAGGCGCGCAGGAGCCGGCGCAACTGCTGGGCGCGCAGCTCGATCAGATCAACCAGCGGCTGGCCGCGCTCGACTCGCTGCGTACCCAGAACGACAACCTGCAGCGCACCGTGCGCATCCAGGATGATACCTACCGCACGTTGGCGATTCGCGCCGAGGAGTCCAGCGTCGAGGCAAACCGCAACGCGCAGAAGATCTCCGCCGCCGCGGTGATCGCTGCGCCGTCGCTACCGAACCTGCCGGCGCGGCCTCGTCGCAAGTTGATTGCGCTCGGCACGGTCATTGCGGGCATTATGCTCGCCAGCGCTGCGGTGCTGGGGGCGGAGGCCTTTGACGATCGCCTGCGCAGCCCAAATGACGTGGCACAGATACTGCGTCTGCCGGTACTGGCGACGTTCGGGAGGGACGTATGAACGCCTTCTCGAAGGGGGAACGCCATAATGCACGGCCGGAGACGGAAAACATGACACGCACAGTGGTGAGAAAGTCGGCCAACGGCCGCGCCATGCCGGTGCCGACCCGGCGGTCCGTGCCGAAGCTGCGCGACGGCCGCCCGCACGGGCTCTCGACCGGCGAACTGGTGAAGCTGCATCACAGCCTGGCGGAATCGCTGAACACCGGCAGCGGCGTCGTGTGCCAGTTCATCGCACCCGAGAGCGGCGCCGGAACCGAGGACGTGGTCTATGACCTCGCCTATATCAGTGCCGCCTGGCTCGGCAAGCGCGTCTTGTTCGTCAACGGCACCGGCATGCAGATGGATCCGAAGGATCATTATGCCACCCGCCGCCGCGAGCCCTCGCTCACGCACGACCAGGATTTCGACGATGTCGAGAACACCATCACGCGGGTGGTGGGACTCGATCTTTACCGCATGACGATGCCCAGCATGCGCGGTGCCCTGGATCTGGCGCCGACGGTGAAGCGCCTGCCGGACTTTCTCGGCCGTCTGCGCGAAGCGTTCGACCTGGTGGTGATCGCCTCGCCGGCGGCAACCGATGCGCCGATGGGCGTGCTGCTGTCGCGCTTCGTCGATGGCAACATCCTGGTACTCGAATCCGGCCGCACGCGCGCGCCGGTGGCGACGGAGTTGCGCAACTCCCTTGCCGCATCGGGCGGCATGGTGGTCGGCGCCGTGCTGACCCGCTATCGCTTTCCGGCACCGCGCTGGCTGCAACGCTGGCTGTAGATGCACGTCCTGCTGGTGAATAACCTCTACCCGCCGATCGTGGCGGGCGGGGCGGAGCTGGTCGTTGCTTACCTGGCCGAGGGTCTGGCGGCACGCGGCCACCGCGCCACCGTGGTTTCCACCTGCGGCCCGGAAATGGAGCCGTATCCTGCGGAAATCCGCAACGGCGTGGAGGTGCTGCGGTTCTTCCCCCGCAACATGTACTGGAGTTTCGCCCGCGCCGGGCACGGCCGGATCAGTCATGCGCTGTGGCACCTGCGCGATGCCTGGAATCGCGATGCGGCGCGCCGCTTCAACGCGGTTCTGGCCGAGGCGCGGCCGGACGTCGTCCACACCCATGTGATCGATGGCTTCTCCGCTTCGATCTGGCGCCGCGCGCGCCGCCACGGCGTGCCGGTGATGCACACCGCGCACGATTATCATCTGCTGTGTCCGCGCGCGTTCCTGCTGACGCGCGACTGGAAGCTGTGCACCCGTCCGACACTGCCCTGCCGCGCCTATCGCGCCTGGCACCTGCGTACCGCCCAAGACGTCGATCTGTTCATCAGCCCCTCGCAGTTTCTGCTCGAGCAACATCGCGATGCCGGCTTGCTGCCGTCCCGCTCGGCGGTGGTGCGCAACGGCATTCCGCGCCCGCCGCCGCGCCTGCCGCGGGATCCGTGCGCCGATCGGCCTCCCGGCTTTCTGCTGTTATGCCGGCTGACCGAGGAGAAAGGCGTTCGCGTGGTCCTGGATGCGGTGCGTGCGCTGCCGCCGGACCTGCGCTTCGAACTGACGATTGCCGGCCGGGGTCCATTGGAATCGGTTGCGCATGCCGCCGCCGAGGCAGACCCGCGCATCCACTTCGCCGGTTTCGTGCAGGGCGAGCAAAAGCACGCGCTGCTGTCGCAGGCGGATTTTCTGCTGATCCCGTCTTTGTGGTACGAAAACGCTCCGGTCGCCGTCGTGGAAGCCGCGGCGTATGGCATCGGCGTGATCGGCAGCCGGATCGGCGGAATTCCCGAACTGGTGACGCAAGGCAAAACCGGCCTGCTGTTCGAACCTGGCGACGTGGCCGGGCTCGCCGCCATCATGCATCGTATCGCCGGCGGCGCGGTGGTGCTGCACGGCCTCGCCGGTGCTGCGGAAACCGTCGCCGGGCGTCACGAGATCGGCACGATGGTGGACGCCTACCTGCAGCACTACGCGTCGCTGACGGCGGTGGCGGAGCGTCCGCATGCCGCGACGGAGCTGCAACGGGCAGTCCCGGCGGCATGACGGCGGCGGCTACGAGATTTATCGAGTGGCCGCGAACGGCCTCAAAATCCGTTGACCGCTGAATACGGATCGGGCGCGCGCGCGGGCGCGATCGCCGGCGCCTCGGTGCATGCGCCGTGCTGACGCGCTGCTTCCGCCATGCAGGAGGGCCGGTCCACATAGGCGCAATCGGAGGCGCCGCCCGCGGTCACGACGCAATATTGGCCAATGCCCTGCCGCAACGCCAATTGCTGCGGATTTGCGGCGCAGACGCCGCCCTGGCGCCCGGCATCCGCCGAGCATTGCGACGGATCGTCATAGTTGCACTGCGGCGGCAGGCTCTGGCTCTGGATACAATACGGAGCCGCCAGCGCGGGCGCGCCGGCCGCGGCCAGGAACATGCTGCCGCCAAACCAAACCGCGCCCGGAATTGCCAAGACTCGCATGCGATGACCTCTGCGTTTCATCAGTGCGGTGGATGCAACAACGACGCCAGATTCGCGTTCGCGGCGCCGCATCGCAAGTCATCTATGTTTGATCGCCCGCTGCCATGCTTTGGCCTGCCTTGTGCTGGCATGTTCGCCTACCTGAACCCGAGCGCCCGGCCGCCCAGGAGTCGTCATGCAGAGCCTGTTTTCCCTGTGCGCCGTCATCTATTTAATGATCTACGCTTTCGAGGGCGTCATCCGCTACGGTCTCTACAGCGTCGGTGCCAGCAATGCGATCCTGCTGCGGGACGCCCTGATCATCGGACCGTTGCTGCTGCTGCTGGTGGGGCAGGCGTGCCGCACCAGGGTGCATCCGGCGTTTTTCGTCTTCGGCGCCATCGTGGCCCTGCACGGCCTGATCGGCACCCTGAACTTCCACACCATCTTCCCGGCCATCTACGGCACGATTCTACTGCTCAACGTGTTGTTCGGATTCATTGCCGCACGCCCGCTGGTACTGCCCAGCCGCAAGATCATCACGCTGCTGGGCACCGTCTGGGTGGTATCCGTCGTTGCCGTGGTGCTGGACAAGTTCTTCGTCACTTTCCCCTGGACCGGCCTGGAAACCCATATCGGCGGCATCAGCGTCGACGTCTCGCGCGGCTGGGATATCAGCGACGGTTTCGCCAAACGTGCCGCCGGCTTCACCCGCAGCTCGATCTCGGCGGCGATGCTGCTGCCGACCATCGCACTGATCATCGCGCTGCGCATGCGCAGCTACCTGTTGCGCATGCTCATGCTGGTCATCACGGTGGGCGCCGTTTTCATGACCACGCAAAAGGGCGCGGTCGCCGCCATTGCCGCGGTCACGCTGATCCTGGCGACACCCGGGTTCATGCGCTACCGGCTGCTGTGCTGGGCGGCACTCGGCTTCGCGATCCTGGACGTGGCGCTGCCCATCTTCACGTCCGGTCTGCTGATCAACGACAACGGCGGCGTGTTCAGCTTCGCCTCGTTCGCCATGAGGATCACCGGCACCTGGCCGGACGCCTGGCGCTGGATCGCCAACAACAATCTGTTCCCGTTCGGCGTCGGTCTCGGCGGCATCGGCGGCGCGCAACGCTTCTATGCCCAGGACTTCTTCAACCCATCCGATAATCTGTTCATATTCCTCTACGCCAATTTCGGCGTATTGACCTTCTTCTATGTCGGCTGGGCGCTCTGGCAGGCGTGGCACCAGCCGCCGGAAACCCAATCGATCGCGATTACGCCGCTGGCCATTCTGGTGTTCAACCTCGGCTACGGCGCGGCCCTGTCGATGCTCGAGGACCAGGTCTCCGAACTGTTCTTTGGCGCCGCGGTCGGCATGTTGTGGATGCTGCGCCAGATGGCGGCGGCAAAACCGTGGGCCAATCCGTACTGGCCGCCGCCGGGCCGCTACGGGCCGGCAATCGCCTATCGCCCGACACGCTCCCTGCCTGCGGCAGACACGCCATGAAAGTCAGAGCCGAGGGTGAAACCAACAACTTCACGTTGTTCCGGTTGCTGCTTTCGCTGGCGGTCGTGCTGGGACATTTCAAGCTGCTGTCCGGCACGCAGTATCCGCACTTCCCGTGCAATCTCGCCGACGCCGCGGTGTTCTGCTTCTTCGTGGTCAGCGGCTACCTGATCGCCCTCAGTTACGCACGCACGCGCGGACTGTGGTCGTTCTATGTGCGCCGCTTCTTCCGGCTGTACCCGATGTACGCCTGCATCGTGCTGATCCAGACCGGGATCATGCTGTCGCTGCTGCCGGGCGGCCCGTTCAGCGAACTGCACGACACCATCCGCTATCTCGCGGTGAACCTCGCTTTCGCGAATTTCCTGCAATACGACATCGGCGGCGTCCTGCATGGACTGCGGGTGCCGGGGATCAATCCCAGCCTGTGGACCTTGAAGATCGAACTGGGGTTCTACCTGATCGTGCCCCTGGTGTTCCTGGCAATCCGCCGCTGGGGATTCAAATCGCTGGTGGCGATCTTCATCGCCTCGGCGGTCTACCAGGCGGTGGCGCTGCATCTCGGCGAGCCACGCTTCGCCAAGCAGCTTCCGGGACAGATGCAGTTCTTCGTGGTCGGCATGGCGCTTTATCTCTATGTCCCGAACTTCCGCGTGCCGGCCTGGGTGTCAGCCATCGTCACGGTCGGGTTCCTCGCCGCCTGGACGTGGCTGAACCCGCTGCAGCCGGCACTGTGCCCACTGCTTGTCGGCGCATTCGTGTTCTGCTTCACGCTGTGCACGCCGGTGGTGCACATGCGCACCGACATGTCCTACAGCGTCTATCTGGTCCACGGTCCGCTGCTGCAAACCCTGCTGTTGCTCGGTCTGTTCCACGATACGCCGCTGTTCATGGCGGGCGTCGTCGCCGCCGTGCTGGCGCTGTCCTTCCTGGCGGAACACCTGGTCGAACGCCCGGGCAACGAACTCGGCCGGCGGCTGTCGGTGCGCCTGGCGCCGCGGCCCGCGGTGGCCGTGGCGACGGTGGCCTGACCATGCCGGAACAAGCGGAAGCGGCGCTGATCCTGAACGATTTCTGCTACGTGCAGGGCGGCGCCAGCAAGGTTGCGATCGACGAGGCGATCGCCTTGCACCATGCCGGCCTGGACGTGACCTTCGTGGGGGCCGTGGGCGAGCCGTGCGAGGCGCTGCGCGACGCCGGCGTGCGCGTGATATCGCTCGGCCAGGCGGAACTGCTGCAGGTCTGGCGCCATCCCTCGGCGGCGATGCGCGCCGCGTGGAACAACGAGGCATTCGCGGCGACGCGGTCGTTGCTGGGGCATAGCGACCCGGCGCGCACGATCGTGCACCTGCACGGCTATACCAAGGCGCTCAGCACCAGTCCCGCGCTGGCGGCCCGGCTGGCGGGATTTGCCACGCTGTGCACGCTGCACGATTTCTTCGGCGCCTGTCCGAACGGTGCGCTGTACGACTATCGGCGCGAGGAACCGTGCCAGCGGCGTGCGCTGTCGGTCTCCTGCATGGTGACCAACTGCGACAAGCGGCATCCGCTGCACAAATCCTACCGCGTGTTCCGCGCCCTGGTGCAACGGCATTTCGCGCTGTTTCCGCGCAGCGTGCGCGACTTCATCGCGTTGTCGCGGCGCTCGGCCGAACTGCTGCGGCCATACCTGGCCGCGGATTCACGGCTTTATCCGCTGACCAACATTGTCGATGTCGCACACGCTGCCCCGGTCGACGTGGCGGCCAACGATCGGTTGCTGGTCCTCGGCCGGCTGGATGCCGAGAAGGGCGTCACGCTCGCCGCAACCGCCGCGCGGCAGGCCGGCATTCCCATCATGTTCGCCGGCGAGGGCCCGCTGCGCGCCGCGGCCGAGGCGTCGGGCGCGACCGTCACCGGCTGGCTGGATGGCGGCGGCGTGTGGCAGGCGCTCGGCCAGGCGCGCTGCCTGGTGTTTCCCAGCCGCTGGTATGAAACCTTCGGCCTGGTCGTGGATGAGGCCGCGGCCCGCGGCGTGCCCGCCATCGTCAGCGACATCTCCGCGGCGGCGGAACGGGTCGAAGATGGCGTCACCGGCTGGATCTTTCGCAGCGGCGACGCGGACGACCTGACCCGGTGCATGCGGTTGACCGGGGACCACGCGCGGGTCGCTGCCGCCGGCGCCGCGGCCCATGCGCGGTTCTGGGCCGATCCGCCGGATCGCGGCCGCCACGTGCGCGACCTGCTCGCGGTCTACGATCAGGTCCTGGCGCGCGAGCGTGCCGCGGGAAACACCCAGGGCACCTTGGCAAGCTGAGCAGCGGCCAGGCTTTGGCCGAGATGGGCGATGGTGGCGGTCATTTCGTTGGCGCGCATGCGGCGGCATGGCAGGAAACGCACCGACGGCGCCTCGGCCTTTGCCCGCTTCAGGTCGCGATCGTTGCCAAACCAGCACACAGCCTGGCAGGCCTGCATCAGCGGCAGGTCGGCGAGATCGTCGTTGAAAAAGATGCGCGGCCGCTCCAGCCAGTCGCGTTCGCGCAGCAGGGCCAGCACGCGGTCGCGCTTTTGCCCGCCGGCATTATGCGGCTCGCCGGCGCCGCGTTGCGCCGGTGTCGCGATGATGGTGGCAAAGCCGAGCCGTCGCCCCAGCGGTTCCGCGTAATCCGCGGCCGCGGCGGTGGCGAGGATGCCGTCCATCGCGTCCTCCGCGACCAGGCGCAGCACCGGCACGAGATTGGGCCGTATCAGCCGCTCCAGGCGGCGCTGCACATGCTGGGCCAGCGTGGCGCCGGGTTCGGCCAGGGCGGTGCACCACAGCGCCTGCAGCCGGCGCAGCAGCGCATCGTGGTCCAGCCGCCGCAACCTGCGCTGCAGCAGAAGACGCTGCACGGCGAGCGACAGTGCGAGGCGCGGGCGCAGCCGCAGGCCGCAGTCGCGCAGGCCCAGCATCGATGCGGCCCAGACGGGGAAACTGTTACGGCGCAGTATCGTGCCGTCCAGGTCGAAGATCAGCACCGGTTCAACCCGCGGCATCGAACGACCACGGAAAGCGGCACAGCACGCCGCGGTACAAGGCAAAATCCGGCTCGGCCAGCGGCTGGCCGGTGGTCACTGTCACCACCGCGGAGCGCAGTTCGGTTTCCGCCGGCGTGGCCTGCCGCAGCAGCCGCAGCACGGTGGCGAGCGTAACGCCGCTGTCGACCGCATCGTCCACCACCAGCACGCGGCACGAACGCGGTTGCCCGGCCAGATACGCGCCGATCGCCGATGCCTCGGCGTGGTCGATCTCCTGCGGCGCCACCTGCCTGCGGCGGCGGGCGGACAGCAGGCGGTGCTCCAGCCAGCGCAGGCCGTCGACGATCGGCTGCGGCAGCGCGGCGAGGATGGCGGGCAGTACGCCCAGGCGCGACTTTGCCGCCGTACTGGCGCGCCGGCAGGTGAGCGGCATGACCGGAATCCGGTTCGCCGCCGCATCGGTCATGCCGTGCGCGACGACCAGGCCGCCGGTGCGCACGCCGACCAACAGGTCCGGACGGTACTGCGCCGTTACCTGATGCATTAGGCTGGCACAGGCGATGGCGAAGCGTGGTGGATCCAATGTGTTGATCAGGCCGCGCGATACCGGCGGCGGATGCAACAGCGGGGCGGCTTCGGCGAATGCGGTCTGCGACATGCGCGATACCGATGCAAGCGCAGCGCCGCGCGGCTTGAATCGTGATCACGAATCAGTGGCGAAACCGCGAATTCGTGATGCACGAACTCGGAGTTTGTGCTATTGATGCGCTATTGGCACATGACCCGCCGAGGAACGTTCGTAATGCCCGCAAGCGATAGCCCATCGTCCGCGGCCGGACTCGTTGCGGAAGCGCCCGTCCGAAACGCAAACCCGATCCGACATCGCGCGCGTGCGATGGAATGGGCTCGGTTCGCACCGGAAATTCCCGATGCGGCCGAGAGCAGATTGCGCCGCCGCGCCCGCCGCCAGGCGCTGGCAATGATGGTGGCATCGAGCTGTATCAGTATCATGGCGCTTTACGGCGTGTGGCGCCTGTTGCACGGCCTGATCTGACCGGACGCGTTGACGTCGCATGTGACGTCAAGCCCCTGTATCGCAGTCACGTGAGCGGTACTGTGTGGATATTGCTACAGGCCAGCGATTTCCGCCGCCCCGCAGCTTGAGAGCACCTGAAATCCGCGCAATTCTCCGCGCCATACCCGCGCCGGACGACGAAATTCCGCTAATAGACAGTTGCTCACACTAAACGGTGAGGCTGGCACAACGCTTGCTACGAATTGTTGCAGAGGAGCGGAGCGGGTTCGACGCGCGTGCCCGTGATTGCAGGACGAATGAATTGGCCGGCCGCGCGACCGGCTGAAAAAATCGGACGAAACGCCTATGCAGTTTGCACAAGCCCAGGCTGCTCTCGCTCGTTCCGGCGGAACGCCGAGCGCTCTCAGTCCCGCCGACCGCCGCGTGCTCGATGGCTGGATCGCCACGGCGCGCGAAGGCGGCATCGAGACGGCGGAAGATCTTGGTTTTCGGGCATGGCCCGGACACGGCACCGAAACGATCATCGGCGTGTTCAAGTCAGGCCATTTGCTCGCGTCGTGGCTGGTGGTCGGCCAGGCCGGTTCGTGGGCGGTGGCGTCGTGCGGCAACGGTGCCGTGTCACCGCCGCTCGGCAGCCTCGCCGACGCGCTGGACCTCGTCTACCCGCGGCCAGCCCGGGCGCGGCATTAGGCGGCACTAACCGGCGACGACGTCCAGGTGATAAACCGCGGGCGCGGCGGTACTGCGCGCGATCGGCGGCTCCTTCAGGCCGCGGTCCAGCATCACGGCATGGCGGCGCAGCATGCGATACAGCGTGACGCGGGAAACGCCCAGTTCCTGCGCGGTGAGCGTGACGTTCTCGCCGTGATGTTCCAGCGCCGCCAGCAATGCGGCGCGTTCCTCCGGCGAGCCGGCGCGCGGCGGGACCTTGGGCGCGGATTGGTGCACCGGGGCGGCGGGCGCACGCGGCGTTTCCTCGATGCCCATCAGATCTTTCAACTGCACCGCGTCGCCGTCGCCGATCACCACCGCGCGGCGGACGGTCGACATCAGTTCGCGCACATTGCCGGGCCAGCCGTGCCGGCGCAGGGCCGCGAGCGCGTCCGGCTCGAAATCCGTCACCCGCCGGCCGAAGTCGCGGGCCGCGGTGGCCAGGAAATGCCGGGCCAGCGGCTCGATGTCCTCGCGGCGCTCGCGCAGCGGCGGCAGCGGCAGGGTCAGCACGTTCAGGCGATAATACAGGTCCTCGCGGAAGCGGCCCTCGGCGATCGCCTCGCGCAGGCGCACGTTGGTGGCGGCGACGATCCGCACGTTCACGTTGATCGTTTCGCGCCCGCCGACGCGCACGATCTGCCCGTCCTGCAGGAAGCGCAGCAGGTGGCCTTGCAGGTCCACCGGCATGTCGCCGATCTCGTCCAAGAACAGAGTGCCGCCGTTGGCATGTTCGATCTGGCCCTTGGTACGGCCGTTGGCGCCGGTGAACGCGCCCTTTTCGTAGCCGAACAATTCGGAGGCGACGAGATTGGAGGGGATCGCGGCGCAGTTCACGGCAACGAAGGGGCCTTCATGGCGGCGCGATCCTTCATGGATGGCGCGGGCGGCGAGTTCCTTGCCGGTGCCGCTTTCGCCGGTGATCAGAACCGGGTCGTCGCTGCGGGCGAAGCGGCGGATCAGTTCGCCGACATTGCGCATAGCCGGGCTTTCGCCAACCACGTGTGCCGGGCCGGAGCGGGGGGCGGTGGCGGCGATGCGGCCGATGCCGGGCGTGCCTTCCTCGATGGTGGCATGCAGCCGGGTCAGCAGCATCGGGTCTTCGGCCGCGCGCTCCAGCAGCAGGCGCGCCAGCCGCTCGATGGGTAGCCGGGACAGGTCATTGAGCGTGACGCGGATCACGGGGGAAGCGTTATCGACGAGAACCATGCGGGCCCCGATGTGATTGGCGGAATGGATGCATAGCAAAGCCCGGACAATGCCGCGTATCTCCTTTCCGTTAACGGCGGCGTTGCTGATGCGTTTGCCGGCGCATGTAAGCCGAAACATAACCGCTGCGGGATCACGTCCGCGTGGCGCCGGGCAGGATGAATGCAGCTAACAGCGGCGCGGCATCCGAATTAGATTCTCAGGCGCTGCAACCGTTATGAAATCGTAGCATGACCAATATGGCATTGTGACGATCCGGCGGAGTCGCGGGCAACCTCGCCGGCATTTTGTGGGCATCGCTCCAGTTGGAGAAAGATGGCGTGGCGCGTAATTGAATCGGAATACCGAGCGGTTGCCAAGCGGCCAACCTTCGCGCACGCGATCTTGCGGCCTGGTGTCACTGTCGTTGCGGCTGGGATGGCGGCGAGATTCTGCTGGCATTGCACACGATTTCGTGTGCATAGCAGCCTGATGCGCCCCGCTGTCTGCTGCCTGATCATGTTTGCCATGCTGTGCCTGTCCTGCGCCGCTGGTCTCGCGGCGGGGCCTGCCATGCCGGCGATTCCGGCGCTGTGCGGTCCTGCCATCACCGCCGCGGAAGATTCATTCCGTTTGCCGCCGCGTCTGCTGGAGGCGATTGCGCAGGTTGAAAGTGGCCGGCCCGATGCAACCACCGGGCGGCTGCAACCCTGGCCCTGGACGATCAATGCCGAAGGCCAGGGCGCATTCTTCGCGACCGAGGCGCATGCCATTGCCGCGGTTCGCGATCTACAGGCACGCGGCGTGCGATCGATCGACGTCGGTTGTCTTCAGGTCAACCTGATGTTCCATCCGACGGCGTTCAACTCGCTGGAGCAGGCGTTCGATCCGCGGGCAAATGCGATGTATGCCGCTCGGTTTTTGAATGCGCTGTACGCCGTTAGCAACAAATGGTTGAGCGCTATCGGCGACTACCACTCGCAGACGGCGCCGCTGGGCGACGCATATCGGCGCCGCGTGCTGGCGCTGTGGCACGATCCCACCGCGGACTGGCACCTGGGACTCGCGGTCGCGTACCGCGATTTCGCGGCACGGTCGCGCACGTACGACGATTTCGCACCGGCCAGCAGTGTCTACGCGGATTTCGCCGGGTCATTCGCCACGGCGGCCGTGACTCCGCGCCATTGAGCGCGCGGAATGGTTGCGCAATTCGCGATGCGCTCCGCCGGGTGCCTGCGACCCGGTGAGGGCGTGTCAGGAAAACGCGAGCAACACCACGCCGCCACAAATCAGGCCGATGGCGCCGATGCGGATGGTGCTCAGCGCTTCGCCAAAGGCAAAATGCCCGATGAGCGCGGCGGCGATGTAGGAGACGGCGGTGCAAGGCAGTGCCACTGACATCGGGATGCGGCGCAGCGCCACCATGTACAGCATCGCGGCACCACCGTACAGCATCAGGCCGATCAGGGTGCGCGGATCGAACAACTGCCCGATGAAGCTTGGTACGCTCGCGCCGGCCTTCAACAGCACCTGGCCGATGATCGCGGCGGCAATCGAGGCTGCCAGCATCAGCCAATAGAAATTCATCGACCCGCCAGTGCGGCCGGCGGCCGGCGCGGCTTGGAGCCAGGTGATGGTTGGGTGTCCATGGTCGGCACCGTCATGCCACGCCCCGCGGAGTCGGGCCATGGCGGTGTGCGGACCGTTCGCCGAGCGGGTTGGAGCCGGACCCGCCGCCGTGCCGGCCGCTCCGGGCGGGACGCCGCGGCCGGTCAGCCACCGCGCTGGTAGCGATTGCAGCGCAGCACCAGAAGGTCGCGGAAATGCGGGCGGATCCGCCGCGTCCATTCGGTATCCGCCGCCTTGGTCCATGCCGCCGAGCGTGACACGCCGCTGCCGTTGAGGTGGTACAGCGCCAGATACCTGCGCTCGCTGGCGGCGTCGGAGGCGCGGAAGCGGCGCGCGCACAGCACCCCCGGCACGGCGGCAAGCTGCGGCAGGTGCTCGGCGTTGTACCATTCGTTGAATTCGGCCTCTGCCGCGGGATCGATGTTCATCGTCGCCACCAGCAGCGCGGCGGCGCCTTGCGGCGCCACGGCATCGCCCGGCGCCAGTTGTTCGCCTTCATAGCGCATGATGCGCTGGCACATGCCGGTGACGCGCCTGGTCCACACCGAAGAATTGGCACCACCGACCGCCAGGTACGGCGCACTGCCCAGCACGCCGGGTTCGGTAAGATCGTAGGTGGCGACGGAGATTTTCGGATTCTCCTCGCCGAGCCAGCGCTCGGCGTTGAGAAAGCCCGGCACGCGCAGCCGTTCCGGCACATGTTCCAGGTCGTACCAGTCGTGGAACTCGTCCTCATAGGCGCGGGTGTAATCCATTGATGCGAACAGCAGGCCGTTGGCCATGGCGGTTTCCCCCAGCGTGGCTTTGCGAAGGAAGCGATCCTGGCATGACGCGGCGCTTTGTTGCCAGCCCTGGCGCTTTGCTGTCTTGTACCCGCGACACACGCAACGAGGCCGTCCATGCCCTTTCTGACCGAACCCGAGCCGGATCGCGGCGCGGTGCTGCCGGTGCTGCCCGGCGTTTCGCGCATCGTCGCCGCCAACCCCGGGCCGATGACGTATTACGGCACCAATACGTATCTGATCGAAACGCCGGATGGCATCGCGGTGCTGGATCCCGGGCCGGAGAACCATCCGGAGCATGTGCAGGCGATCCTGCGTGCCACCGGCGGCCAGGTGTCGCTGATCCTGCTGAGCCACACGCATCACGATCATGTCGGGGCCGCCGCGGAATTGCAGGACGCGACCGGTGCGCCGACGGCGGGATTCCACATCAGCGGCCTGGACAGCTTCGATGCGGATATCAAACTCTCGCACGGTGACGCGGTTGCCGGGATGACGGCGCTGCACACGCCGGGCCATGCGTCCGATCACCTGTGTTATGCGCTGCCGGCCAGGGATGGCAGCAAGGTGTTGTTCTCGGCCGATCACGTGATGTCCTGGTCCACCAGCGTGGTCAGCCCGCCCGGCGGCAACATGGGTGATTACTTCAACAGCCTGCGTCTGCTGCTGGCGCGCGACGATCAGGTGTTCCTGCCCGGCCACGGGCCGCAGCTTCCCGATCCGCGCGCATTGGTGCGGGAGATGCTGCACCACCGCGAGCAACGCGAGCAGGCGATCCATGCGAAGCTGACGGCGGATGGCGCGGCGAACACGTTCACGCTGATGGACACGATCTATTCGCAGGTGCATCCGCGGCTGCGGCGTGCCGCGGAACGCAATGTGCTGGCCCACCTGATGAAACTGGAAAGCGAAGGCAAGGTGGCGCGCGACGGGGAGATGTGGCGCGCGGCCTAGGCGACGCGCCGGCGGGCAGGGCGTGCATCCGCATGGCGCATGCGGGCGCCGCGATCATTCCATTCGCGGTCCACGCTCCCGCAGCAGCGGCGTGTGCGTCACCGCGTGGCGCTGGTCCTCGGTCATGCCGATCCAGACGCGGACCCGTTCCAGCACCAGCCGCGTGGGGCCGGCGAGATCCACCGCCAGCGCCTCCTGCAGACCGTAGAAACGCAGGTTCTCCAGTTCGCCATCGCCGCCCAGCGTCCCGGACACGCAATCCTCCGGCACCAGCAGGAAGCGTGCATTGAACCGGATCGGACTGTTTGATGGCGTAACGGCGCGGCAGAGATACTCCAGGCAGTGCAGCCGCGGCGGCGTGCCCAGGCTCAGCCCGGTCTCTTCTTCCAGCTCGCGGGCAGCCGCCATGCCGATCCCGTGCGCCAGCCGTTCGTTCGCCGATTTGCGGAGCATCTGGCCGGTGTGCGGGGCGAGCGGCGTGGCGCTCGGCGCGTCGAGATCGGCGCGATCCACGGCGCCGCCCGGATACACCAGCCGGTTCGGCATGAACCGATGCTTCGCACCGCGCATGCCCATCAGCACGCTGGCCTCGCCGTTGTGCCGGCGCAGCACCACCAGGCTCGCGGCGTGGCGGGGCTGTACCACGCCGGGCCGCGGTGCTTCCGATTGATCGATCAGTTCCGCATGGTGCGCGTGGTCTTCAGGCAAGATCGAATCCCCGGGTCTTCAAATAGGCGGCGAAGCCAAAGCGTTCCGGCACCGAAAGCTGGCGCGCCACATTCTCGCTCCAGCCCACGCCGTCGCGCGGTGGATAGACGTCGTTGTTCTTCAGGCTGGCAGCGGCGACGGGTTCGCGGGCACGGCGGCGTTCGTCGTAATCGCGCACATCGGATGGCATCGCACTGTCGTCGTAACGCTCGCGATGCACCACCACCGCAGGCGGCAGGCGCATCGATACCGGGCGGCGGAACACCGGCCAGCCGACGGTGAGGCCGGCAACGGGATAGACGCCGGAGGGCAGGCCCAGCAACGGGCACACTTTCTCGATATGGCTGCGCACGTAGCTGATCGGGCAGGTGCCGAGCCCCACGGCATCCGCCGCGACCATGAACTGGCCCATCGCCAGCGAGCAATCGACCGCGGTGTTGAGGAACGTATCAAGATTGTTGTTGGCATGCGGCATCTTGTACTGCTCGCACAGGCGCTGGCCGCGGCGCATGTCGCCGCACCACACCAGGAACACCGGCGCCGAGGCGATCCAGTCCATGGTGCCGATCCAGTCGGCGATCTGCCTAATGCGCGCGGGATCGCGCATCACCACCACGCTGTATTGCTGCAGGTCGGATTTCGCCGGTGCCGATTGCGCAGCGGCGAGCAGGCCATCGAGCAGGGAATCGGGGACGGGCTCGTCGCGATAGCGGCGGACGACGCGGCGGTCGAGCAATGGCGCGATGGCGTCGGGAATTTCCGCGCCGGACACATCGATGCCGAAACGTGCCTGCAACAGCTCCGCCGCATTTGCCATGGCGATCCTCCCGATAACGCGCGAGGGAACCCTTGCCGGAATGGCACCGCCGCGCAAGGCTGGCAGCGACTTGTGGCGCGGCGCGTTGTCATTCGATTCGGTTCATTGCTCCGGGAGCCGCGTCGCCTGCAGCGGCCCTACAGCCCCGCAGGCAACGGATGAGATGGCATGGCAGACGCGCCGGTCGATTTCCGGTCCACCATGGGCAGCACCGGTACGCGCCTGACGGCGCTGCGGCTGGTGGCGGCGGCGGTGCAACGCACGGGCGTCACGTTTCGCTGGCGGCCTCGTGGGCGGCGCGATGTTCTGGGGCGACGATCGGCTGCAAGACGCGGTCGAGTGGGCGAAGCACGGCCAGGTGGTGGGTTGAACTCTGTGCGGAATGTTGGCGCCGGTGGCAAGCCCGGGCGCCAATAACGGCCGCCGCCTGCGGAGATGCAGGCAGGCGGCACAGAAAACACACCGGCCACCGAATCTGCCCCGCTGGTCGCATCCCGACGCCGGGCCGACCCGTTCGCGGTCGGGTTACTGATCGAGCCGTCTGTCGTGCCGGTCCGCCACCGCGGTTGCAGGAACATGCCGGTCGATATGATCGCGAAATCGCGCCAGCGCGAGATAGGCAGCGGCCAGACTACGGTAATTGCGCGCCAGCTCCGGATCGGCGTTGTGCACCGCCTCCTGCCACGAGTTCGCTGCCGCCAACCGGTAATCCTGGCCGTCCATCGCCGCCGTCCTTGGTCTTTACGCAGTCGCGATCAGCGGTACTGCGCTCCACAACGCCACAGTTGTGCGGCTTAGCGGCAGAATTGAGTCGTGGGCACTCAATTCTTGTTCAAGAATTGGTCAGCGCTGCGCGGGCGCACCGTCGTTACGTGCGACGCTGTTTCGGCGCGGCGCAATGAAACGTCAACGCAACGCCGCGCCGCCGTCAGTGCCGGGCGTCGCAGGCCGCGGCACGCAGTCCGGCGGGATCGGTCACCTCGATGCCGGTTCGGTGCAGCTTCACCGTGCCCTCACGCTTCAGATGCGCCAGGATGCGGCACACCGTTTCCACCGTCAGGCCCAGGTGATCGGCAACATCGGTGCGGCTCATGGGCACCTCGACCATTCTGCGGCCCGGCGCGGTGGCCCGCTGCTGCATTTCCAGCACGAAGGAGGCGACCTTCTCCACCGCAGTCTTGCGGCCCAGCATCACCATCCGCTCATGCGCGTTGCGCAGGTTGGCCAGCGCCAAGGCCCGCAGGCGGCGGGCCAGCGCGGCGTGGCTGTCGGCCAGCGCCTCCACCATGCGGCGGGGATAGCGGCGCAGCACCACGTCGGTGACCGCCTCGGCGGCGAAATCGTGCGTGCCCAGATCGTCCAGCCCCAGCACTTCGCCGGCGAACAAAAACTCCGCCACCTGGCGGCGGCCGTCTTCCATCAGCTTGACCGTGCGGACGCAACCGGAGAGGATTCGCCAGCAATACTCCGTCGTATCGCCCTGGCCGTGAATCTCATGCTCGCGCTGCACCGTGACCGTCGTGCCGAATTGCTCGAGCAGGTCGAGCGCATCGGGCGTGACGGGCTGGCGCGGCGCGATTGCCGGGATGGTGCGGGTCGGTTGCAGGGTCTGCATGGCGTGCATCTCGGTCTCCCTCGCCAGTCGGCGGTTTTGCTGGACCCTGATCTACCGATGCCGCACGGGTGCCGAAATTCGGATGAGGACGTACGGGAGCGTACGTACTCGGCCACGAGGAGCACCGCATGACCGAACCCATCCAGGTGCACGTGGTGGACGACGATCCGGGCGTGCGGGAGTCGCTGGCGTTTCTGCTGCAGGCGGCCGGCATCGCCGTGTGCACCTATGAATCGCCCACCGCGTTCCTGGCGATTGCGCCGGGCCTGCATGCCGGCTGCGTGCTGACCGACGTGCGCATGCCGGGGATGGACGGGCTTGCGCTGCAACGCCGGATCGGGGCTCTGGGGAGCAGCCTGTCGGTGGTGGTGATGACCGGCCATGCCGATGTGCCGATCGCGGTGGCGGCCCTGAAGGCCGGCGCCCGCGACTTCCTGGAAAAGCCGTTCCAGGAGGACCGCCTGCTCAGCGTGGTGCGGGACGCATTGCAGGCCAGCCAGCGTGCGCAGGAAGCGCAGGAGGCAAGCGCCGGCATCGCGGCCAGGCACGCCAGCCTGACGCCCCGCGAGCGCGAGGTGTTGGAACACCTGGTGGCCGGCAAGCCGAACAAGACCATTGCCTATGACCTGGGCACCAGTCCGCGCACGGTGGAGGTGCAGCGGGCGCGGGTGATGGAAAAGATGGGCGCGCGCAGCCTGGCGGAGCTGGTGCGGATGGTGCTGGCGATTCAGGCGACCGAGGGGAAACCCCCGCTGGCTTGACCTAGGTCAAGGCGCTTCCGGCCTCGAAGTTCATCATGCGCTCCCTGGACCTCTCGCCGGAACTCCCCGGACGGGCGGCATGGAGCGCAGCATGCAGGACCGTCGCGGTCGAACGGTGGGGGTGATCGACGACGACACGGCGGTGTGCGACTCCTTGCGCTTCCTGCTGGAAGCTGCCGGACATCGCGTGCATGCGTTCGAGTCGGTCGATCATTTTATCGCCGCCGCCGATATCCCCGGGTTGGACTGCCTGCTGCTGGACCAGCACATGCCGCGGGTGACCGGGCTCGAGCTGCTGCGGCGATTCCACGAGGCCGGGCAGCGGCTGCGGGTGGCGTTGATGACCGGCTCGCCGTCGCCGCAGCTCACGCAGCAGGCGCTCGCCTACGGCGCCGCGGTCGTGCTCGAGAAGCCGCTGGCTGAGCAAGCGTTGTTCGCGTTCGTGGAGGGGGCGGAGCCATAGCGCCGGCAATGCGCGGGGCGGTCCGCCGGCCCGGCGCCGCCTCGCCTCGCCGATCCGCCCTGGCTGTCTGCCGGCTGTCTGCTGGCCAGGGCAATCGTATTTGACCGGCGGTAGCCTCTCCGTCGTGGTTCGTGAAATCCGCCCATGTTGCCGGCGATGTTGGTGCGGCATGCGGAATAGCATGTCGACGCAGCGCGACCGCAGGCCGCAACCAAACTCCCAGAACACGAGGCCAATGCCGGTCAATCCGCGAGGATGTTGAGGGAGCCGCAAAAGATCGGGTCGGCACGAGATATCCGCGTGCATCAGCGTTCATCTGCGGCAGACCTTGCTTCGCCCCGAGCGCCAATTGCCTGCGGAAGGATACGGAGCCGGTCGTGCCGCGTGCGGCGCACCGGCGGCAGGCCGATCTTGTCATAGCGGCCGTGCAGTACCTGGTTGGTGTCGTCGAGCGATATCTGGCAGTGCACACAGAACAGCGCCTTGGCGGTCACCGTCTCATCCGGCTCGCATGTCAACGGCCGGTCGCCGCCCTTGCGGCCGAGACTGCCCTGGCGCGGGCCTTTGCGCTCGTCTCGGTCTGGCTGGTTGGACTTCTGGTCCTTGGATGGCGGCAGGCTGGAATTGTCCGGGGTCTTGGGTGGGCTGGCGA